>ERZ831634.3431-NODE-3431-length-11925-cov-2.563437_pt1 | contig 11925 bp, 8 predicted proteins | sample MGYA00519953_ERZ831634 | MGnify/ENA primary metagenome ERZ831634 (study PRJEB31850, sample SAMEA3708718) | human gut metagenome | biome: human gut; feature: human-associated habitat; material: faeces | place: China | collected 2014 ...
TCTGTGCGGAAGTTATTTTCTTTCAGTGTGTCCAGAATTGTAAGATCGGATCTGCTTGCCTCAAATGTGATTACATCTGCATCCATGTTGTCAATATCCTGGATGATATCTGCGAATTCGCTGTAACACATATGAGTGTGAATCTGTGTTTCCGGCTTTACGCCGCTGTGCACCAGACGAAATGCCGGAATTGCCCAATCCAGATAATCAGATTTCCAGTCAGATTTCCGAAGCGGCAGCTTTTCACGAAGCGCAGCCTCGTCTACCTGAATAACCTGAATTCCGTTTTTCTCCAGATCCAGAACTTCTTCCCGAATGGCAAGACCGATCTGATAAGCGCACTCCTGCAGAGAAATATCTTCTCTTGGGAAAGACCAGTTGAGGATTGTAACAGGACCTGTCAGCATGCCCTTCATAGGCTTTTTTGTCAGACTTTGCGCATAAACAGACCATTTTAATGTCATGGGCTTTGCACGGCAAATGTCACCCCAGATGATCGGCGGTTTTACGCAGCGAGTACCATAAGACTGTACCCATGCCTTTTCTGTAAACAGGTAGCCGTCCAGACACTCTCCAAAATATTCGACCATGTCGTTTCTCTCGTATTCGCCGTGAACCAATACATCCAGACCGATTTCTTCCTGTAATGCAACGCAGTCTGCAATCTTTTTCTTGTTGAAAGCAACATACTGTTCCTCTGTGATCTCGCCCTTTCGAAAAGCTGCACGATTGACACGAACCTCTTTTGTTTGCGGGAACGAACCGATTGTTGTAGTTGGCAAAAGCGGCAGGTTCAGAACCTTGTGCTGAATCTTTTCACGTTCTGAGAATTCCGGCAGACGTACAAAATCTTTTTCTGTCAGTGCTGCAACCTTTTCTTGAACGCCCTTATTTTCACAGAATCTCTCTTCGGTGAAAAGTGCCTTGTTTTTCTGATACGCAGGTGTTTCCTCCGGAGATGCACTGTCAATAATATTCGCCAGTTCAGCCAGTTCGTTCAGCTTTTCCTCAGCGAAAGAGAAATGCTTTTTATAATTTTCATTCAGCTTTGTTTCGTGACGCAGTGTATAAGGCACATGGAGTAAGGAACAAGAAGTATTTAACACGATCTGACTGCTATATTTTGTCAGTTCCTGTAAAAGATTTGTTGTCTTTTCATAGTGATTGCGCCAGATGTTTTTGCCGTTTACAACGCCGGCAAACAAAACCTTATCTTTCGGGAATCCATTTTGCTGTACAAGCTGGAGTGTCTGCTTTCCTTCTATGAAGTCCAGACCAATGCCGTCCAGATCTAAGCTTACAATTTCCTGGTAGCAATCACGAACATCTCCGAAGTATGTTTGGAGCAGAACCTTGACATTTCCCTTTTGGCTCAGAATCTTCTGATAGAGTCCTGTAAAGAGTGCAATATCCTCTGCAGAAAGATCTTTTACCAGGTACGGTTCGTCAAATTCTGCCCACTCAGAACCGAGTTCAGACAGCTTTTTCAGATAGTTACAATATGCCTGTGCTGTAGATTCAACATAGTCGGATGCAGATTTTTTCCCGGTAAAACGTGCAAGTTTCAGAAATGTAAATGCACCGATCAGAACCGGTTTTGCATTTACGCCTGCTGCCTTTGCCTCCTGGTATTCGGTAAACGGCTTTTCTCCCGAAAGGCAGATCTTTGTGGTATCATCAATTTCCGGAACCATATAGTGATAGTTGGTGTTGAACCACTTTTTCATAGCCAGTGCCTTTACGTCACCTTCTGCGCTCTGGTATCCACGAGCCATTGCAAAGTATGTGTCCAGTTCAGAAAGCGCCAGCGCACGGTAACGCTCCGGAACTGCATTCAGCAAAACTGCGGTATCCAGCATATTGTCATAAAACGAAAAATCGTTTGTCGGGATCCATGTGATGCCGCTTGTCTTTTGCAGATTCCAGTGTGTATTCCGAAGTGTTTTTGCGGTGTCCTGCAATTCCTGTGCTGTGATTTCCTTACGAAAATATTTTTCACTTGCAAATTTCAATTCCCGTAAGCTGCCGACTCTGGGAAATCCGATAATCGTTGTTTTCATATTTGAACTCCATTCTAGTGGAACAGAATGAAGTTCCCCTCTTGAAGAGGAACTCTCTGTTCATTTGTGTTTCTGATTGTAGTTCTATTATAGCCGATAATTTCTGCTATGTAAAATATATAAAAATAGCGGTTAGATATAGCTTTATACTATATCTAACCGCTTTATCAGCAGCAATAATTATGTGTTTTTAGCGTAATGTTTCAGTGCGTCAAGATAGATACTTCCCAATCTGCTAGGGATAGACTGCTTTCTGGTAATGTAACCGATGTGCATACTCCCCTTTTCACGGAGCGGAACGGCAACAATATTTTTCCCGTTTAGTTCTTCGTCAATCACACCGCTGCAAATGGTGTAACCATTTAACCCGATTAGTAAGTTGAACAGCGTAGCACGATCACGAACTCGAATGTTCTTAGAACGTATTTCTGTGCTGAAAATCTCTTCCGAATAGTAAAAGGAATTGTGTTCCCCTTGTTCAAATGACAAATACGGGTATGGCTGAAGCTCCTGCATTGTCACAGCGGATTTTTCTGCAAGAGGATTCTTGTTGCTGATAAAAATATGCGGTTCCGCCTCAAAAAGCTCAGTAAACTGCAAATCGTTTGCTTTTAGGATTTTGTGCAGAACAGTTTGGTTAAACTCGTTGAGATATAAGACGCCGATTTCACTTTTTAACCTTGCAACATCGTCAATGATTTCATAGGTTTGTGTTTCCCGAAGGCTGAAGTCATAATTTTCGCTGCCGTAGGCTTTAATGAGATCTACAAAAGCATTTACTGCAAAAGAATAGTGCTGTGTGGATACGCAAAATTCTTGTTTCCCGCCGGATTGGTGAACATATTTTTCGGTAATCAGTGATGCCTGTTCTAATACCTGACGTGCGTATCCGAGAAAAACTTCGCCTTCTTTTGAAACGGATACACCCTTGTTTGTACGGTGAAAAATAGTGATTCCCATTTCCTTTTCCAGTTCTTTGATTGCTTTCGTCAAGCTTGGCTGCGCAATATAAAGCGCAGCAGCTGCTTCACTTACCGTACCTTTTTCAGCAGTTACCACGGCGTATTTTAATTGCTGTAATGTCATAGGATTATCCTCAGAGTTTACTCGTCATCATCTGTAGATTCTTCTGTTTCCGGCACATTTAACTGTTCTGCAATTCGTGCGGTTAACCCGTTGATTTCCACCGCCGGATCATCCAGATCGATCAGCAGATAGCGCCTGCCGTTAACACATTGTGTCCGCACCTTATCTGTGGCATCTTTTCCGATGGATACTGTGATGCCGTCCAGACTGATCGTTGTTTTGCTGTCAATCAGGTTATTGACCATAATGGGCTTGTTCTGCGTTGCCTCACGATATGCCATCTGCATCTCTTCTGCACGTTCCTGGCTGACGCCGGAATCCAGCAGAATATCCCGTACGTGAATATCATCCACAACGGGCAGATCTGGTTCATTTGCATATTCCGCAGCAATGTCACGCAGCTTTTCGTTTACGCCGGTAATGACTGTATAGCTCAGCTCATCGGAAACAATTTCCTGCATCATGTTTTGAAAAGTTTCTTTTTGTTCCTGTGCCGTGCGGTTAAACGGACAGCCCAGGACATTTTCGATAATGCTGATGTTGACATCTTTTGGCTTGTGTGCAGAGTACAGGACGTGGTTGACATCTGGTCCTCTGCCTGTAAATGTAGGGTATAAAAATCCGTCTGTGGGGATCTCGGCAACAATGCGGTCGTAGACATTTTTCTTTTCGATGGCATTGTCGTCCTCGTTATAGATCAGACCGTCTACACGAACTTCCACCGGACAAATCGCAGCAACTAAAAAGCGGTAATCGTGACTTTGATAGGGGTCGATCTCATCGCTTTTTGATTTCTGAAAAACAGTATAGGTGCAGTGTCCGATCAGAATCGCATAGGTAGAAACATAGTCCATGTTGTGAACAATCTGTTCCATCAAATTTGTCACTGCATTTTCTTCTTCCAGTTTGGTGTTCAGTGCCTCATAGAGAATGGACTGACTGCCGCCTTCCTCATATGCCTCTTTTGGAAATTCATACTCCAAAAGCCCCTTTCCCAGCGTTCCGGCGAGGACACGCTTCAGTGTGGCCATGAGGCAGTCGCTTTCTTCAGAAGGGATATTGTGATAGGCTCGGCTTGTTTGACAGCGAATGTTTTTTTCGCTGTCTACAAATGCAGTTGCCACTTGATTCAATACGAAAAGATCACTGGTTTCAGAAAAGTTTTTTCGTATCTCAGAGAGTTCTTTTTTGTTCATGGTTGTTCCTTTCCGATTTTTTCTGCTTTCTGTTATTTCTGTTCGCAGCTGGATTTATTGTTTTTGGAATTTTTCCAATGCCCGAGCGGTTTCTGCAATAGGAAGTCCGACAACACTGTAGAAATCACCGCAGATTTTTTGCACCAGGAGTGCGCCATAGCCTTGTATGCCATAGCCGCCTGCTTTGTAGCGATATAGTCCTGTATTTGCTTTTCTGTCAAAGGATAAAATGTCACATCTGTACTGGTTTGGAACGAAAGCATTTCTTTTCCTTTGGCAAGCGCCACTCCAGTAATTACTGTGTGCGTTTTCCCGGATAACCGCCGCATCATTTCTTCTGCCCGTTCCGGCGTCCCGGGTTTTCCAAGAATGGTATGATCTATGATAACCGTAGTATCAGAGCCAAGGACAATGTCATCCGGAAAAGCAGAAGAAACCGCTGCTGCTTTTTTTCTGGCGAGATATTGTGCGGCATTATCGACAGACAACGCAGGCGGCAGAGACTCATCTACAGCTGCCGGAAAAACTGTAAAGTCATTCGTAATCAGCCGTAGGAGTTCCTGCCGCCGTGGCGATGCGGAAGCTAAAATCAACCCCATTACAGTACGTCCTTCGGATCGTAGTGCGGTTCCTTATAGATATGGCTGCTTTCGGTGACTTCCTTGCGGAATTCATCCTGCCATTCTACCGGAGTAAAATCCTCGACAGCAACGGAAATATGTTCCGGATTGCAGCCGATTGCATCTACCAGTGCAGCTGCAACTTTGTCTGCTGCCTGTTTTTTCTGTTCGTCTGTTCTGCCTTTCAGCATTTTGATCGTAATATGTGGCATTTTTGTTCCTCCTTGTATTTCAGCGGAAAACCGCCTTGCAATATACCTATTATAGCATATATTTTTTTGGATTGCAAGCTGTAAATGAAAAAGCTGATTTTTCTATAACAACAACAACCGTCCTTGCCAAGACAAGAACGGTTGTTGTAAAAAAATGACTGTGTAAATCAGAATACTCAGATATCGTTTCTCAGCAGATCATCCAGAGATTCTCTCTTGACTGCCAGTCTGTCTTCTCCGCCTTTGACAAAGACAACAGCAGGCTTTTGCAGACGATTGTAGTTGGACGCCATAGAGTAATTATAAGCACCCGTAGCGCATACAGCGATAATATCACCGACTTCGCACTTCTGGATCTCCATATTTTCACCGATAAGGTCGCCGCTTTCACAGCACTTGCCGGCGATGGTGACCTTTTCCGTCTTAGGCTGCTCTGCTTTGTTTGCAACCAGTGCATCATATTCAGATTGATAAAGAATATAACGCGGGTTGTCGCACATACCACCGTCAATGGAAACATAGGTACGGATATTCGGGATTTCCTTGATGCCGCCTACGGTGTACAGCGTAATACCTGCCGGTGCTGCAATGGAACGACCCGGTTCAATCAAGATAAACGGTCTCTTTACATCATGGGACGCACAGAATCCGTTGATTACCTTTGCAACTGCCTCCATGTAAGCATCATACGGCAGCGGATCATCTGCCTTTGTATAGCGGATACCGAAGCCGCCGCCAAGGTTCAGATCTTCTGCCTCATAACCCAATTCTTTTTTCAGCTTTTCAATGAATTCCATCATAACTTCTGCAGCTGCGGTGAATCCCTGTGTGTCCAGGATCTGCGATCCAATATGGCAGTGCAGACCACGCAGTTTCAGATGCGGATAAGAAATTGCTTTTTTTATAGCATCATAAGCCTCTCCGGTCTCTAATGCAAAACCAAACTTGCTGTCGATCTGTCCGGTGCGAATAAAGTTGTGTGTATGCGCATCTACACCCGGCTTGATACGGAGCAGGATGGGCGCTGTCAGATTTTTCTGTTCTGCCAGATGGTTCAGCTGTTCCATCTCGTAGATATTGTCCACAACGATTCTTCCAACGCCATAATCCAGCGCCATGTTCAGTTCTTCTGTGGTTTTGTTGTTTCCGTGAAAACAAGCTTTTTTCACATCAAATCCTGCCTGTACAGCGGTGTACAGTTCACCTCCGGAAACAACGTCGATTCCCATATTTTCCGACTGCATGACACGATAGATTTCTTTGCAGGAAAAAGCTTTGCTGGCATAGCAGACCATTCCCTGTCCGTCATAGTATGTGTCAATACTTTTCTGGAAAATCTTGCAGTCACGGCGAATCATATCTTCATCCATGACATACAGCGGTGTGCCGTACTTCTTTGCCAGTGCAACAGTGTCTACACCGCCAATTGTCAGATTTCCTGCTTTGTTGACATCAAGATTGTCAGATACAAACATTTTTATACTTCCTTTCTGCATTGCATTATGATTTTAGTTTCTGTCGCCTGCTTGAAAATCGTTTTCAGTTCAAGCACAGAAATAAAGTCATTCTGTCTCTTCTGTTTCGGATGCAATTTCCTCCAGCACTGCCTGGACTTCGCTGACGCCTTCTCTGGTGATTGCAGAGAACGGAATCACGTGAATCTGGGAAAAATACGGGATTTCTGTCTCAAATGCCTGCATCCGTTTGGCACGTTCTGTCTTATTCAGCTTGTCGGCTTTTGTCAGCACGATCAAAAAAGGAAGTTCTGATTCCACGAGGAAATCAATCATCTGAATGTCATCCTTCGAGGGTGCATGACGCATATCAATCAGCAGCAGAATGAGCCTTAAATCACGATCTGCGCCGAGATATCCGGAAATCAAACCAGACCATCTTGCTTTTTCAGACTTTGCAACCTTTGCATAACCGTATCCCGGAAGGTCCACGATGGTCAGCGGGCGCAGCCGGTAGAAATTGATCGTTGCGGTCTTGCCCGGCACTGCGCTGACTCTTGCCAGCGACTTTCGTTGAAAAATCTTGTTAATCAGCGTGGACTTTCCCACGTTGGAGCGGCCTGCAAAAGCAATTTCTACAGAATCACATGGAGGAATCTGTGAAAATGTTCCATAGGACGCTATAAATTCAGCATTCTGAAACTGCATACTTTCTCCTTCTATGTTTACACATGACACATTTCTGTTGCCGCTGTCTCGGGTACATTTTTCGCTGTGGGGACTAACGCATTTTGCAGCACTGTATCCAGCGTTTTTGCCGGAATGAAATGGACGCTGCTGCGTACCGTTTCATCTATCTCTTCCAGATCGGGTATGTTGTCTTCCGGAATGATTACAGTTCGAATGCCAGCTTTATAAGCCGCCATGGATTTTTCACGCAATCCGCCGATCGGCAATACCTTTCCGTGCAGCGTGATTTCGCCTGTCATTGCAACATCTCCCCGCACAGGACGGCCGGAAAGCGCTGAAATCAACGCAGTGGTCATTGTGACACCGGCAGACGGACCATCTTTCGGAACCGCACCTTCCGGTGCATGGATGTGCAGATCGCATTTGGTATAGAAATCTTCCGGAATATCATATTTCTTTGCCACACTTCTGGTATAGCTGACAGCAATTTTTGCACTTTCCCGCATCACATCGCCAAGCGACCCGGTGTATTCCACTGCGCCCTTTCCCGGCATTACCAGTACTTCCATGGGCATCAAGACGCCACCGACGGATGTCCATGCAAGTCCGTTGACAACGCCGACTGTGTCCTCGTGAATTTGTTCGTCCGGACGGAACTTTTGAATGCCCAGATAGTCTTTCAGTGTCTCTGCTGTGAAAGTAACTTTTTTGCAGTCACCGTCAACAATTTTTTTCGCCGCCTTGCGGCACAGCGTACCGATAGTTCGCTCCAATTCACGGACACCGGCTTCTCTTGTGTATCCGTCAATAATCGCATACAGAACTTCGTCTGGGATACGGCATTGCGTTCCTTTCAGTCCATGCTTTTTCAGTTGCTTTTTGACAAGATGCTCTTTGGCAATATGAAATTTTTCTTCACGGGTATAACTGCCCAGTTCGATGATTTCCATACGATCCAGCAGAGGCGCAGGAATCGGATCCAGTGAGTTTGCAGTTGCAACAAATAACACCTTACTGAGATCAAACGGCACTTCAATGTAGTGGTCACGAAATGCTTTGTTCTGTTCGCTGTCCAGGACTTCCAGTAATGCAGCAGACGGGTCTCCTCGGAAATCGTTGCTCATCTTGTCCACTTCATCCAGAAGAATCATGGGATTGTTTGTGCCGGCTCTTGTCATCGCATCCATGATCCGCCCTGGCATAGCGCCTACATATGTCTTGCGGTGTCCTCGGATATCGGATTCATCCCGGACACCGCCCAGAGAAACACGCTCATAGTGACGACCCAGTGCCTTTGCAATAGAACGTCCGATAGAAGTTTTTCCGACACCGGGAGGTCCTACAAAACATAGGATTTGTCCGGTTGCTTCCGGGAGCAGTGTACGAACTGCAATGCTTTCCAGAATTCGTTCTTTGACCTTTTGCAGTCCATAGTGATCCCGTTCCAGAACCGCCTGTGCCCGTTTCAGATTCGGCTTTGTGTGACTGGATTTGTTCCAGGGAAGAGCCAGGACAGTGTCCAGATAGCTGCGAATCACAAAAGCCTCCTGAGATGCAGCCGGCAGTCGTGACAGACGCTCCGCTTCTTTCTCCAGCTTTTTCCGGCTGGCATCATCCAGGGGCAGTGCGGCAATGGCATCCGTGTATGTTTCCATTTCCGCCGCCGGATCTTCAGATTCTCCTAGCTGTTCGGCAATTTGGTGCATCTGTTCCCGGAGATAATATTCCCGCTGAGAGCGATCCAGGTTTTCCTGTGTTTTCTCCTGGATCTTTCGCTCCATCCGGAGAATATCCATTTCGTCTACCAGCGTCTGATACAGCATTTTCAGCCGTTCCAGCCAATCGTTTTCTTCCAGCAGGCGCTGCTTTTCCACATAGTCAAAAGCCAGGTTGAACACGATCTCGTTGAACATCTTTGTGTCATCCTGCTCGCAGAATACAGTTGCTGCCAGTTCTTTCGGCATTCGAGGGAGCAAGTCTGCATATTCCTGAAAAATGTCCTTAATACATCTGGAAACAGCGGCTGTTTCATGCGGGTCGGAAATGTCCAGCGGCGTTTCCGGTGCATATTTGAATTCAGCATGAGGATAAAATGACTTGTCTTTTTTATCTGACTCAAGAACTGCCGAAGTAATTGTAACCCGTTCTTTTCCCTCTACCAGAACACGTGTAACACCGTCCGGCGCACGAAGAATCTGGCGAACTTCAGCGATGACGCCAACAGTATAAAGGTCATCCGGTTTCGGCTCTTCTATCAATGGATCTTTTTGCGTTACCAGAACTACACGGCGATCCGATTCCATGCCGGCTTTCAGTGCCTTGACAAAAGGTTCTCTTGCAAGGTCAAAGTGCATAATCATGCCGGGAAACAGCACAATGCCACGCATAGCAAGCAGCGGCAGTGTCAGTACGGTTGGTGTATCCATTTCTTCAGCGATTTCTGTTGTATCTTTTGCATCATTCATCGTATCGTTCATGATTCTTGTTCTTCCTTTCTGCATCAGCATTTCGTGCCGGATAGTGTTTTAATGCTGTTCCGGCAAATCGTGAAACGTATCGCAGTAACTCCTATGCTCTCCCAAACATATCAGCTGTGTCTTTCTGCCAGAAGGCTTGCAGACAATTCGCCGCAGTTCCATTCGATTTGTTCTATTATACTATACTTCGCTGTATTTTGCAAGTGGTAAGTCTTGAAAATTCAAAAAATGGAAAAACATAAACAACAATTGCCAGTCGGTACAGTTTCATGTCTTGTATCGCACCTTGTGAAATGTTGTTTTTCTGCGTGGAATTCGAAAAAAGTTTTGTAAATCCCATTGCAATTTCCTGCAAATTGTGGTACAATATTTTTTGATTGTAAGAACGTGAACTGTGGCGGTCTGGCAATGCCGCAGAAACGACTTCAACTTTTTTATTTTTAGCAGGAATTGTTCCCTTTTATGCAGTTCCTCAGAAAGGCTGTGATGGTAGGGTTGGAGAAAAAGCTGACCTTATATGGATTTAACAATCTCACTAAGACGTTGAGCTTTAATATTTTTGATGTATGTTATGCAAAATCGGAACGTGAAAAACAAGACTATATCAAATACATCGACGAACAGTACAATTCGGAGCGTCTGACCAACATTTTGTGTGATGTCACAGAGATGATCGGCGCAACGGTGCTGAATATTTCCAGACAGGACTATGAGCCGCAGGGAGCCTCTGTAAATGTTTTGATTGCAGAGGGCGGTGTTGCGCCGGAAAGTGTGGATCCTTCCTGTAACCAGGGAGACGGCTTTCTTCTTCGGCGGGATATCCATGCACATCTGGATAAAAGCCATGTTACAGTGCACACCTTTCCGGAAAGCCATCCAGATAATGAAGTCACCACTTTTCGGGTTGATATTGATGTTTCAACCTGCGGCGAGATCTCCCCTTTGAATACCTTGGATTATCTGATCCGCAGCTTTGATTCAGATATTATTACCATTGACTATCGGGTACGTGGATTTACGAGAGATGTTTCCGGTAAAAAGTGTTTTATGGATCAGGAAATGACGTCGATCCAGGATTTTATCAGTGAAGAAATTCTTCTTCGCTATGATGCGCAGGATGTCAATGTGTATCAGTCAAACCTTTTCCACACTCGTATGCTGATTAAGGAACTGGAACTGCAAAACTATCTTTTCAAGACCGACGCTTATGAACTCGATCCACGGGTGCGATTGGATATTACAAATCGTCTGCGCCGGGAAATGATTGAAATATTCAGCGGCAGAAATATCTATTGAGGAGGCGTGCCATTATGAATTGGACGCAGCAGGATGCGCCTTTAATGGATGCGTTGAAAGAGCATCTCATGAATCGTGTGGTTCGGTTTGATGTGCCGGGACATAAAGGCGGTCGTGGCAACCATGAGCTGGCTGACTTTTTGGGCGAAAGATGCGTGCAGATTGATGTGAACTCCATGAAAAATCTGGACAATTTGTGCCACCCGGTTTCTGTACTTCGGGATGCACAGCAGCTTGCAGCGGAGGCGTTTGGTGCTGCAAATGCTTTTTTCATTATCAACGGCGCAACCGGTGCATCCCAGGCAATGATTATGTCTGTCTGCAAAGCTGGCGAAAAATTGATTATGCCCCGAAATGTACACCGCAGTGCCATCAATGCGTTAGTTGTAAATGGTGCGGTTCCGGTCTATGTGGATCCGGGCGAAAATAAGGATCTGGGTATTCCGCTGGGAATGTCTGTAGAGGCAGTAGAACGTGCAATTCTGGCAAATCCGGATGCAAAGGCGGTATTGGTAAATAATCCGACTTACTATGGTGTCTGTCCGGACATTCGCCGTATTGCCAAGCTTGCCCATGAACATGGAATGCTGCTCCTGGCAGATGAAGCGCATGGCACACATTTTTACTTTGGCGAAAATCTCCCCTGCTCTGCTATGGCTGCCGGGGCAGATATGGCATCTGTCAGCATTCACAAAACCGGCGGCAGTCTGACACAGAGTGCCATGCTGCTCTGTGCTGAGGGTATCAACGCAGACTATGTGCGGCAGGTCATCAATCTGACGCAAACAACGAGTGCCTCTTACCTGCTCATGGTTTCCCTGGATATTGCGAGAC
>ERZ831634.3445-NODE-3445-length-11863-cov-3.283706_pt1 | contig 11863 bp, 7 predicted proteins | sample MGYA00519953_ERZ831634 | MGnify/ENA primary metagenome ERZ831634 (study PRJEB31850, sample SAMEA3708718) | human gut metagenome | biome: human gut; feature: human-associated habitat; material: faeces | place: China | collected 2014 ...
ACAGACGAAGATGTTATCGCTGTCGCAAAGTTGGCGAAATTCGATAAATTTGTGCATAATTGCTTATCAAAAAAAGTTGCGGTGAACAATCACCGCAACTTTTTTATAAAAACAATTTATTAAACGATAATTTTTTAACCATTGGTACAGACATACAACCGGCAGCATTACCTAGTACAGCACATAAGAAATATAATGCCGCCTGTGACGCATTAGCACATTTACTTATAAAGAAGTAACAAGTATCTGCGATACAGTGATTAAATCCGCAAAGTATGAACACCATAACAGGTAAAACCACTATAAACAGTGACATCACAAAGTCACCTTTTTCAGCCGCTCTTTTATTTCCGTCAACCGCCGTAAACATCAGTATACCGCAGAACACCGCCAATACAAATATACTAAGCGGTGAATCGGCGAACTTTGTTGCCGTGATAGCAGTGGCCTTTTCCGATAAAGTCGCTCCCAAACGTGTAAGGTTAAGCAAGAAACCGCCTATCGCCGCACCTGTTGCATTACCGATAAAGGTAAGTACAACTTCCGGCACATACGACAACGGTTTTACCGCCATATATCCGGCTTTACCCGTAAACAAACCGAATTTAAACACAATAATTGCACACAAACCTAAGCTGAACAAGAACGCTCCCAGCGGTTTTGATTCGACCGACATACTCACGCAACAGCCTACGCACAAAAATATTCCCGACAAAATGCCGTCAGACAAAAATGATATAATCTTTTTCCCCATATCTTCTATTCCCTTTTCTTTTATCCTAAGCAGACAAAATTAGCTAATGCTAACTAATTCCACAAAATTAATCCACTTTCTAATTTGCACATAAAAACCACGATAAACTTATCGTCTACCGTGGTTTAATATACGGTTTAGTTAAATTACTTTACCATTGATGCAACTTCTGCTGCGAAATCGTCTTCACGCTTTTCAAGACCTTCGCCTGTTTCAAAACGTACGAATTGCTTAATAGTAATGTCGCCAACGCTCTTAACGTACTTAGCAACGTTTTCCTTATTTTCAGCCTTAACGTATTCTTGCTCAAGTAGGCAAACTTCCTTGAATTCCTTAGCAAGACGACCTGTGATCATCTTCTCAATGATATTGTCAGGCTTATTTGCATTCTTAGGATCGTTCTTAGCCTGTGCAAGTAAGATCTCTTTCTCATGCTCTTTGTATTCAGCATCTACATCATCAGATGATACATACTTAGGATTCAAAGCTGCAACCTGCATAGCAACATTCTTTAAGCATTCTTTTACTGCATCGCTTGAAGAATCTGTCTGTGCTTCTACGATAACACCGATCTTACCGCCTGCATGGATATAAGAAACCAATAAACCATCTGTTGTAACCTTTTCGAAACGACGGATGTTCATGTTCTCACCGATCACAGCGATCATAGCTTTTAACTTCTCATCAACTGTTACGCTTGTATCCGCTTTCCAAGGCTCTGCTAAAAATGCATCTAAATCTGCTGCTGATGTCTCTAATGCCTGTGCTGCTACTTCTGCAACATAAGACTGGAACTTCTCGTTCTTAGCAACAAAGTCTGTCTCAGAGTTTACTTCTACGATAGAAGCTGACTTTCCGTCCTCTGCTACATTTATGGCTACCATACCTTCTGCTGCAATACGACCAGACTTCTTAGCTGCTTTTGCAAGACCGTTTTCTCTTAACCATTCTACTGCCTTGTCCATATCACCGTCTGTCTCGCCAAGTGCCTTTTTACAATCCATCATACCGGCACCGGAAATTTCTCTTAATTCTTTTACCTGACTAGCTGTAATTGCCATCTTTACATTCCTCCGTTATTTTTTTGTCAACACTGATTATGCGTCAGCTTCCTCAGTTTCTTCCATAGATTCACCCTGATTTGCTTCGATAACAGCGTCAGCCATTGTAGATACAATAAGCTTAACGGCTCTGATAGCATCATCATTACCAGGGATAACATAATCAAGTTCTTCCGGATCACAGTTTGTATCTGCAATACCGATAAGCGGAATACCTAATGTATGTGCTTCCTGAATACAGATTCTTTCTTTCTTAGGATCAACAACAAAGATAGCATCAGGAATCTGCTTCATTTCCTTAATACCACCAAGGTTCTTCTCAAGCTTATCCCACTCTTTTTTGAGGTTGATAACTTCCTTCTTAGGAAGAACATCAAATGTACCATCTTCTGACATCTCTTCGATGGCTTTTAATCTCTTAATACGAGTCTGGATTGTCTTGAAGTTTGTGAGCATACCACCTAACCATCTCTCATTTACATAGAACATGCCACAACGCTCTGCTTCTGCCTTGATAGAATCCTGAGCCTGCTTCTTTGTACCAACAAAAAGAATGTTACCACCCTTAGCAACGATATCTTTTACAGCGTTGTATGCTGTATCTACCATTCCTACAGACTTCTGTAAGTCGATGATGTAGATACCATTACGCTCTGTGTAGATGTACTCAGCCATTTTAGGGTTCCATCTTCTTGTCTGATGTCCGAAATGAACACCTGCTTCCAGTAACTGTTTCATTGAAATAACACTCATGTCTTTACCTCCAAATTGGTTTTTGCTGCTTCCGTATACTTCCAAACGCTTGACCCCGTGGGCACCAAGAGCGCAATCCGCATACGTGCTTATTATTTGTTTCCTGTGTCTTATACGCATAAAACACACCATACCACTATATCATACTTTTTTTTACTTTGCAAGAGCTAACTTTTATTTCCATTTCATCTTCGTTTGAAAACCGGTCTTTTTTGTAAAAATCTTCTGATATGCTTTTTTGCTCTTCTTTGGGCAGGTCAGAACTGCCTTTTTAGCTATGCCTTTGATCGCATTTTTTCCAACCTTTTTTAATTTTGTTGTCTGAAACGTAATCTTTTGTAAAGAGGAGTCTTTAGAAAATGCTTCTTTGCCGATCTGTGTTACATTTTTGCCGATCACAACTTTTTTCAGTTTTTTACAATTGCTAAATGCTTTTGGTGCAATTTCCGTCACGGTAAATGACTGCTTACCACTCTTTGTTGACACGACAACCACAGCCGGTATCGTAACTTTCTTTACTTTTTTGCTGATCGCCTTTTTACATTTTACCGTCTTTTTCTTTGCATTTGTCACCTCAAAAACCATACCGTTTATTTTCCAGTTTGTTCCCTTTTTGATTGTTTCCGTAGTCGGTTTTTGTGTTGGTGAAGTGCCTGCTGTCGGCTGTGGTATCTGTGTCGGCTGCGGTGTCGGTATCATCGTTGGCTCCTGTGTCGGTGTGACTGTTGGCTGTGGTGTCTGAACCGGTTCGGTTGGGAGTTCTTCTTCCGGAAGATTTGTCTCTGTTCCTTCTTTTGGCAAAACATCAACTTCCGATCCGGTATAGATTCCACCAATGACAGCGACCGCATCGACTGCCAAAGTTCCTTCTGCTACTTCTATCGTAAAGGTATGCTCTCCGTTTTCTAAACCATTCACCTGATAAGTCGTACACATATTATCTGCACGTTTGATCGATGCATTTGTCTGATACTCCTTACCATCAATCGTTACGTTCAGTTTTGCTTTTCCTGCTGCATTTTCACCAAGGATCTCAAAACCTGTTCCGTTAAATGTATATCTTAATGTTGCTCCGGCTTCCATATTTTTAGATATGCTTCTCTGGTATACATACATTCCCTGATTTGCACAGGTAACGGACCATTTATCATTATATGCTAACTTCTGATTCTTCTGCTCTGTCAGATCATATGTTTCCATATTATCAATATATTCCGAATAATATGGTGCAAAACCATTGATCTTTGTAACTGCAAGATTGTCAAAACGGGTATAGGTGCTGCTGCATCCTAATGCAACTCTTCCTGAAGTGATCGGTGTATCGTCTTCATACGAACCGACTTCCACATTATTGATATAAGCTTTGATCAGATTTCCTTCTCCACGAAGTTTGATCTGGAACCATGTTCCCGGTGTAATCTGTGCTTCATCCACCGTGCCGCTAGCTAATGCCTGCGGCTCTTTTCCGTCTGTTGTAACGGTTTTACGATATAATGCCCATTCACCATTATCTTTGATTTTCAAAGAATATCCGCTGCTGTCTGTAATCTTATGAGAAGAACCGGTCTGACGGATACCTACTTGTGCATACTGCCCCTGTGCCGCACGTTCAAACAAAACATCAACGGCTGCTGTATAATTCGTCCATCGGAAATCTCCAATCGTAGTCACCGGATCTCCGGCATTCCATGCACTTCCTACTCCGGTTGAAGTCTGATCAGACTGCTGTCGTAACACATGATTGCCATTTCTGCTCTGATATACTTCAAAAGCTCCATTTAGCGTATGTGTATAACGTGCCATAGCGCCTTTTTGACCACCTCTTGCTGTGATATAATCCTGTGTCTCTCCGGTAAAGCCACCTTTACCATCTAATACCGGTACCGTCTTTCCTTTATATTCAAAATCATCTGCATAAAGATAAGCATCTTCGGTATTTTGAACATCCCCTGTCCGGTCGGTATCAAGAACCGTACGTTTTCCTTCTACCGGCAGCTTTTGTGTATGTTCTGCACTGTCTGCAACTTCTAAAGAAGTAACCGTAACCGTAGAATATGGTTGTACCGCGAAATGATACACGCCCTGCTCATCGGCTGTCAACGACTGTGTGCATTTCATATAATTTTCATTAAATGCACCTTCATCGGCTGCTCTTGTCTCCCAGACTTCTAACTTCTGGTCTGCCTTCAGATTCATATTTGTAGTCTTTAAGGTATATGTCATTGGATATTCACTATCATTGACTACTACTGTAGAAAAATCATCTTTTGTTGGTGCAGCAAGTGTCACATAATTTTCGCCACCATTGCGTCCGTCCACTGCATTGCTTGAGCTTGATTGTATTGCACTCGCTTTTGATGCCGAAGGAACACCTCTCCAGATTCCGGCTGTGTTATCGTCATTTTCCCAGCCGGTCACCGCAAATTTACTGATATGAGCAAGTACAAGTAATCCTGCATCATAATGCATCCATCCTGACCATGGATCTCTTGCGCTGACCAATTCTTTAAATGAAAATTGTGCTCCTTCATAAAAAGAACCGACAACAGGCTGATAGATCACATGACTCCGGCGGGATTCCACAAAACTTTTGATCACGGTATTTCCCATCTCCAAAGCACTGCCTGCTCCACCGAGCCCGGTTCCTGTCACGGTAGGATCCTGATTATTATTAGCCGGACGAAATGCTGAATTCGAAAAGGTTGCCTGTTCTTCACTGTTCCAGACCTCTTTATCCTGTTCCTGGGCAAGCCATGTCATTCCACCATTATTATCATCCGCTGTCTTATAGTGGTAACCAACCACGTCCACGGCATTCATAAAATCTGCATCAGCTTTTAATTTTCTTGTTACACTGTCACTGACTACATTTGCTTCATCCGATACGATCAGTTTGATCTTATGATACAGTTTTAATGCTTCTGCATCCGGAATCGTTGATGCATCTTCTGCTGCGATCCAGCTTGCAAAACTCTTTGTATTTGCAACATCGGTTCTTAAATTCCATTTTTCATTGACATTCGGGTTGATATAATCCACCATAAAACCGTATTTTTCATAAGCTGCCAGAATGCTCTGTTTATACCAGTAATATTTTTCTTCTGTCGTTGTCACCCATGTCGGTGTATTCCAGCTTAAAATACTGACCTTTACTTTCGGATTGATCTTTTTGGCATCTGCTGCGATCTGCCAGCCCGGATTGCGCACAACATTCGCACTTTCTCCTTTTGTACGCATTGTTGCACTTTCCGGTCCGGTTGAGTTATTACGGTCATTTCCCATCTCCAGTTTAACATGGGTAAAGATCGGATATTCTCCACCAAATAAATATTGCATCAGCTCTGCATATTTTACAGGGTTTTGTGTTTTGTAATCCAATAAAAGATCACTTGTCGAATTACCGCTTAACATGCCAAAGCCTTTGTATGTCAGACCATTGACATTATCTGCCTTGATATCATTTCCATCCAGTACAATGCTGCCTGTCTTTGTCTCCACATCTGTCCCTCGCTTTAACGTCGTCTTTGCCATTGCGGTCATCCCACTCCCCGTAAAGAGCATCGAAAACACAAGCAGACATGTACCTACTCTTTTCCCAATTATTTTACGCATATTCTTCTCCTTTATATATACTGTATTTGCAAGTCTCATTGCTGTATACAGTATATGCTTTGGCAGAAAAATTCACAAGATAAAATAATTGTCCTATCCCAGTAATATGAACCCGCCTTATATCACAGATCACATTCTCTCTTCCGACAGTCAGTCGGTGTCATGCCTTCATACTTTTTAAAGACCATACCAAAATAAGTCGGATTATCATATCCGGCCAGCTTTGCGATCTCTTCAATTGATTTAGATGTCGACAATAGCAATTCCTTTGCCTGAGTAACCCGTTTTCTTGAGATATATTCCATTGGCCGCATCTTCATTTGTGCTTTAAATACCCGGCAAAAATGCTGCTTGCTGACATTACTGATATCCGCTAACTGTTCTAAGGTGATCTCATCAGTGTAATGCTTCTCGATATATTGAAGTGGCTTGAATAAGATCCCTTTTGTTGTCATTTTTCCATATTTCTCGTTTGTCCGAAAGGCATTACGGATATGCATAATATATTCATATAATAAGATTGAGCACCGATCGTCGCCATCCCATGGGTCTTTCGCAGCTGAATATAATCGTTGAAATGTCTTTTTGATTTCTTCGTTCACGATATTATTCGCAAATGCAAAATCAGCAAATCCCATTTCCTTCATCATTTCGTTCAGATGATTACCACGAAATACTACCCAGCAGGTCATCCATTCATCTTCCCTGACCGGATAATATTCATGGGCAATGCCCGGAGCCAGATAAAAAAGACTTCCTTCTTTTTGCAAATAACGCTTCCCATTGACAAGCAGTTGACCAGATCCGCTTTGTGTATATAGGAATTGATGGGATATCAATCCTTTCTCCCGTTTGATATGATATTCCGGATCCGCCACTCCGATCCCGGATAAATAGACCGGAAGGCTTTTTTGTTTTCCAAGGACCGGATAGAAGCAGTTTTTTTTCATAAAATTCCACACCTCATATTTGCAGCCCTATTATTCTGTAAACAAATGATACTTTTCTTTCTGCTCTTTTGTAAGCTTCATACCTTTAACAAATTCATTTCCTTTCTGTAACAGTTCCTTTTCAGAATATAATGGTGTTTTATATAATGTATGATCTCCGTCAAATGTGATCACGCTGCCATCTTCTGCCATTGCCACAAAATTCGGAATACTTGCAACAATCTCTTCCGGATGCTTTTTGTTATACAGATATGCCATGTTACTTCCGCTGGATTTACCATTTGCATCGGATTCTCCGCTTTGATACCATACAACAAAATACGGAATCTTTTTATTCGTATATACTCCATATACTCCGGTGCTGATATCGGATAAGTCCAAAACCTTTTCCCCTGAACGTGCATCATAAACGGCATTATAATCATTCAGAAAATAAGTTCCATCATCAAAAAAGATCGTACACGCAAATGTTCCTGCTTTTCCCTGACTGATGATTTTTCCCTTTTCTAACGAATAGACATACCATTTGCCTGCATCCACGCTGCGATAACATAGCAGCTTTTGCTTTTCATTTGAAGTATAGATCACGGCATCTTTTAAGATCACGTCTTTTTTCCCTTTTTTCCGAATTGCTATTTTCTTATCATTTCCAAAGATCGTATAGTCTCCAACTTGCAATCCACGGTCATAGGCATCCGGAATCGCTGTTTTCTTTTTGACTTTTCCTGTCGCCGCATCATAGGTCACTAACTCATTTTTTTGTGCAATCGTGATCAGAGAACGGTCATCATTATAGAAATAATACGAATCTTCATCATAAGAAAATACTTTTTTCATCGTTTTTGCATTAAAATGAGCATTTGCTCCATAGGCGTAATCCTGAATGCTGATATATTTGTCATTTTCCGCAGAAACGGAAAGATTATTAAAGGACTCATAATCCATATCCTTTAATGTTGTACTGCCAATCATCTCAAGTGTATCCGCACGGAATGTCTTTACGGTATCCTGCATTCCATTTTTAAAATCCAGCAGGATTGTCTTTCCATTTGATGAAGCAGTATACCACTTTTCAGGACGTTGTGTGGTATTTGTTATAATCTCTTTTGTTGTCACGTCTTTTCTTGTCTTCTTTTTATTGCTGTATAAACGAATATTCTTCCCCCAAAAATCCGCACTACAGGCATAATCTTCATTTAACGCCATTGCATAGAAATTTTCTTCATTTCCGGCAGACTGGTTGATCAACAGATGTTTTTTGCTGTTATAAAAATAACTCTGTCCGTTTTTGAGTGTAACCATTAAATAATTGCCCTGTGCTTTCACAGAAGTCACATCGGAAGAATATGTATTTTTCCAAATCACTTTTCCGGTCTTGTTGCTGACTTCACAAACGTCTTTATCGACATAGAAAAAGCAGGTTTCATTGCCTGACATGGCAATCGTTCCAATGCTGCTTCGTTCGGAATCTACGAGATAATCATCTGCATTTTCATTCAGATCATAAACAACGATGTGGCTCTTTCCCATCTGTGTATCCTGCCGCACAAAACATAGACTGTGATCATTGATAAATGAGATCTGACTGCAGCTTTCGCTTTTATCTACAAAAAGCGTGCCGCCATTCGACGTGTCAGCAAGTAAGATTCCGACACCGTCTTTAGCATCCTGTGACAGAACCGCAATGCTGCTGTCAGGACTGATACAATATAATGCATATTTTTTCTGTGCGGATAAAGCTGTCTGTGCCTGTAATCTGCCATCTGTAGCATAAGAATATAACGTTGCCGTATCATCATCATAAACAGAAATCACATCATTTTGCTCACTCAATACCATCTGACAGCCTTTCTGCCCGGTAAAAAGCTCTTTACCGCTCTTTAGATCCATGGCACAAAGTCCGTCTTTTCCAAGATAATAAAATATCTTTTCATCATTTGTAAGACAAGCCATATGTGAAGAGGTATGTATCGCTGTTTTACTGATGTCATCCAGATTGACACACTGTACCAGCTTACGGTTATCAATCCGGTAAATATAGGCTTTTCCATTCAACATATTATTAGCTGCTGCCTGATAACGTTCAATGACCAGATACGTTCCTTTCTTACTGATCGTCACTTTCGTATGATAGGCTTCTGTATTAAAATCATACACCTTGTCCGGCTGATAGCCGCTGCTGAAATCATAGACTCCCAGAGCCGATGACAAAGACCGCATTACACTTGGCACAAAAGGCCTGTCCGGTTCTTCAAGATTCTTAGGCAGTGCTTTCAGTGCCAGAAGTGCTGCGGTTGCCCTGTCTCCATTAAGATAGGCGGTATTTGAGTATTCCGACAGATAGTAAGATTGTCCTTTTAATGTCTGCTGCATCGAATGATCCAGACTGTCATATGCAGTATTTAACTGTACATTCTTATAAGATACTACACTTGCAAAGACAGCAACACCTGCAAAAACAATACCGGCAAGAATTGCATTTCTCTTTCTTTGACGTTCTTTCTGGCGCTGCTTTAGATCATCGTAATCCATATCTAACATTTGTGAGATATAGCGAAGCTTTTCTTTTGTTACATTTTTTAGGATCTGCTTTTCCGTTTCGGCACGGACATCAACCGCCAACGGTTCAATCGCTACGATCTTACCGTCACGCTCGATATGCGTCAGGATTTCAGGAAAGCTTTCCCGGGGTTCTCCTTCGACTAAAACAACAATAATATGTTCTCTGTCACGCGTTTCTAAGAAATATTCAATCTCTTCCATACACCAGACGGATTTCTGGTATCGTTTCGTACAGATCACGATCAGATATTCCGATTCATCAATTCCGGCACGTATGATTGCCGATAAATCGCTGGCTGCACGCAGATCATCTGCGTCACGAAAGACTTTACCAAGACTTTTTTTCCCAATACTCTTTGCAATCTTTGAAGGTATCTTATATCGTTCCAGATCGTGCTGTATCTGCATACCTACTTTTTCATCAATCCCACCATGGCGGTAGCTTATAAATGCTGCGTATTTCATCCTTCTTATCCTCTCTGTGTGCTACTGATCCCAACACATTTTATTGAAAATGTATCTTTCATGGTTTCTCATTTTCATTCTTCTACTTTTTCATAGGTTTTCTTAAAAATATCTCCGCGTACAATATAAATGTCATGCTCATCATCTTCCCGCATCACAATATAATCTCCTGCCAGCCCGGTATAATATTTATGTTCATCCCAGGCTGTAAACACTTTCACGTTCTTTTCTAATGGCTTGGCATAGATTTTTGTCGTGCCGGATGCTACACAGCTTCGCATATAATCCATTAACCGGTATATCTCCCCATCAATATTATTTCGAATCGTAGGTGCGTATTCCATATCAAATTCTGCTACTTCATCGACATAACGATAGGTTCTTTCAAACTTCTCTTTGCGGATCGGATAAACCTCGCCTTCAATACCGATCATAAAATAAAGATCTTTAGATACGATCAGATCGACATCCCCTTCTAAAGTACGCACTAATATCGGTGTACCCATTTTCAGGAAGTCTTCTGCTCTCGTTACACCTACCGGAATTGCTTTCTTTAAATACGGCTGTAATTGTGCTTTATCTAATTGATATGTTTTTGCATAGATCACTTCATACGAATCGAAATAGTTACGGATCCTGTCACATAGGTAATCCTGCATCTGACAGTCAGGATATGTCTGCTCAAAGCTTTTCTTTGCAATAAAGCCTCCACCTTTTGTCAAATGACCTCCGCCATTTCCAATATCGGCACATAAAAATTGTGCCATTTCATTTGCTTTTGCCTCTTTGACACAGCTTCTGACCGAAAGCTTGTATCCACCCGGATTCGGATTAAATGCAACACAGGTGTTGATTTCTTCAACCTGAATCACAAAATCACTGACAATTCCAAGAATGTTAGGATCACATTGCTTGACCGGAATGACAGAAAAGCGATACTCTTCATCATAGATCCTCTTTGTCAGGGCTTCTCCCGCAATACTAAGTTCTTCTAACGAAAGATTCGTATTCATCAAATGAAATAACAGCTGATCATCCTTTTCTAATGTATCACGCATGTCCTTGTCTAAAGGATGAAAAATTTCTTCAAACTGGCTGGTATCCATATACAAACCATAATATAACGCTGTAGACAGATGGATATTCCTGCTGATATCAAATCCCACTTCCTGAAAAAGACTCCATACCACAGTAGAACAGCTGCCTAAGTTCGATTTGATACAATAATGATCTCCCTGCATCAGACCACATTGATGATGATCTACCATAGCTATTTCCGGTGCTTTCCACTTTGTTACATTGCCGGAACCATATTGGCAGTCTGCCATGATCAAAAGATCACAATCCGGTAATTCTGTCACATATTGTACCGGAATCTCTAATTCTTTGATCATCAATAACAAATTTGATTTTTGGATCTGATTTGCTCCACCATAGACGAAAGTAACTTCTTTTCCCTTTTCTTTAAAAAAACTCCACAACGCATAACCGGAGGCTAATGCATCCGCATCGGGGTTATCATGACATTGGATGCAGATTTTTTCATACTGGTCAAAGCGATCTAAAAAAGCCCTCTCACCGTTTTTTCTTCCATTATTCATTCTCACTTGGTTGAGATTCTAGTGCTGGCGCATCTAAATCAGTTTGGTTCGTCTTTTTCTCTTTTTCAGCATTTTCTAGACGTTCAATTTGCGGCAAGCGTTTAT
>ERZ831634.3454-NODE-3454-length-11830-cov-5.965605_pt1 | contig 11830 bp, 12 predicted proteins | sample MGYA00519953_ERZ831634 | MGnify/ENA primary metagenome ERZ831634 (study PRJEB31850, sample SAMEA3708718) | human gut metagenome | biome: human gut; feature: human-associated habitat; material: faeces | place: China | collected 2014 ...
GTACGCACGGTCTGCACCTGCGGCGTTACCGGATGCAGAGCAAGGTCATTCTGAGCGCGACGGCGCTTTTGATCACGATTCCGGCGTTTCTCTTTTATCTGACAGATTTTGCGGACCTCCCCGTGGGAGAGCGGATATTGGCCTCCCTTTTTCAGTCGGTCACGCCGCGGACGGCCGGCTATAACACAGTGGATCTGACGGAGATGACGGATGCCTCTCAGGCGGTCACCATTTTGCTGATGCTCACCGGCGGAGCACCCGGCTCCACGGCGGGCGGCATGAAGGTCACGACGCTGGCAGTTCTCATTGCCAACGCCATCGCCGCCTTCCGCAGGCGAGAGGATCTGCAGCTCTTCCACCGCAGATTGGAGACATCCACTGTCCGCAACGCCGCCGCCATTCTGCTGCTGTATCTGGGGCTGACCTTTGCGGGGGCGGCGGTCATCAGCACAGCGGAGGAGCTTCCCCTCGGTGCCTGTCTCTATGAAACAGCGTCCGCCGCCGGTACGGTGGGCCTGACGCTGGGGCTGACGCCGCAGTTGGGAGTCCTGTCGCAGAGCATTCTCATCCTGCTGATGTATTTCGGGCGCGTCGGCGGATTGACCTTGATCTACGCCGCATTCTCCGGGCATGATCTGACTTACGCCCGCTATCCGCAGGAGAAAATTACCGTAGGCTGAAAGGAGCACACGATGAAAACGGTATTATTGATCGGACTGGGCCGCTTCGGGCGGCATCTTGCCATGCAGCTCAACGAGCTGGGCCATCAGGTGATGGCAGTGGACAAAGACGAGGAGCGCGTCAACGAGTGCATGTCCTTTGTCACCAACGCGCAGATCGGCGACAGCACCCGTGTGGACTTTCTGCGCTCGCTGGGCGTGAGCAATTACGATGTCTGCTATGTCACCATCAGCGGAAATTTTCAGAATTCGCTGGAGACGACGTCGCTGCTCAAGGAGCTGGGAGCAAAATATGTGGTATCCCGCGCTGAGCGGGATGTGCAGGCGAAATTTCTGCTGCGCAACGGCGCGGACGCGGTCGCCTACCCGGAAAAGCAGCTGGCGAAGTGGGCGGCCATCCGCTATACCTCCAACCATATTTTCAGCTACATTGAGCTGGACGAGCAGCACGCCATTATCGAGGTTGCCGTGCCGGAGGATTGGCAGGGCCGCAGCATCGGCGAGCTGGACATCCGCAGAAAATACGGCGTCAATATCCTCGGCGTAAAGCGGAACGGCAAAACCGATGTGAACATCTCCCCGGAAACTGTGCTGGACGCTGATATGACGCTGCTGGTGCTGGGGGAAAACCAAGAACTTAAGAAGCACTTCCGGCTGTAAAGCAACATAGCGTCTTGCACGTATAAGGGCTTTACGCGCCGGAGAGGCATCTCAACAAAAGCGCGCAGGTTTGCGGAGGAGGATTCCGCGTTGCGCAAAAACAGCAAAAAATGAGGGAGGACGGCTCTGTCCTCCCTCATTTTTGTCCTGCGCTTTCGCCCTTCTCCGTCAGCTGTTTTTCCAGTGCGGTCTGTCTGGCCAGGATGGCATTGACCTTGTCGTAAAGATCCTCGATCATGATCTCTGTCTTGAGGTTGACCTTATAATCGTTCTCTGCACGGCGGCGGTCCTTTTCCTCCTGCCGGTTCTGGCTCATCATGATGAGCAGTGCCTGAATGGCCGCCACGCAAGAGAGCACCAGCTCGAGCAGGATGAAGGGGTACGGGTCAAACGCCTTTGCCGCCAGCAGCGTGTTGACAAGCATCCACAAAATCAGCACGCCGGTGAAGGAAAAGATGAACGCCCAGCTGCCCGCAAATTTGGCGATGGCGTCCGCCGCCCGCTGGCCGAGGGTGTATTTTTCCTTCTCACCCGCGGGATTTTCGGAAATTTTGCTGTCTGCCAGCAGGTTCAGCACTTCCTCGTCCGTCATATCGTGGCGGATGTCCTTGAGGACTTCTCTTAAAAGCTTACGGTTTTCTTTCATTGTGATATCATCCTTTTCTGTTTGCGAAAGTTTTGGCGTATTATCATGACGAAGGACCCGACGTATCTCGACCTGGCTCACTGCTCGGCCGTGCCGTGCCGCGAGTTCCTGTTCGGCACGGACACGATGGGGCGCGACATCTTCTCGATGATCTGGTACGGTGGGCGGCTGTCGCTGTTCATCGGCGTCGGCTCGGCCGTCATTTCGACGCTGCTCGCGATTTTATTCGACGCGGTCAGCGGACTTGCGCCCAGATGGCTCGACGCGCTGCTGATGCGCCTGACCGAAATTCTTCTCAGCGTGCCGAACCTGCTGCTTGTCATCTTCCTGCAGGCAGTCATCGGCACGCCGAGCGCGTGGAGCATCGCACTCGTCATCGGACTCACAAGCTGGACGAGTATCGCCAAGGTCGTGTGTACCGAGGTCAGGCAGCTGCGCGCGAGCGAGTACGTCATCGCGGCGAAGTGCATGGGCGGCAGCTCTTTCCACATTCTGCGGTGTCACCTTGCGCCGAATTTCTTCTCGTCCATCCTCTTCATGGCGGTGATGAATGTGCGCAGCGCCATCATCGCCGAATCGACGCTCAGCTTCATGGGCCTCGGCCTGCCCATCGAGGTCGTGACCTGGGGCAGCATGCTCTCGCTCGCGGAAAAGGCGCTGATGACCGACGCGTGGTGGATCCTGCTCATCCCCGGCGCATTTTTAGTCGTGACGCTCCTTTGCATCACAAACCTCGGCGACTATCTGCACAGCCGCACGAGCAGAAAAGAAAGCAACCTGTAAATAGCAAAAAGAAGGCACAGCCGTTTGGCTGTGCCTTCTTTCTATTTATGGAGTTTACTTCGCGTTCACGATGTTCATGAACTCTTCGCCCGTGATGGTCTCCTTCTCGTAGAGGTACTGCGCCAGCTCATCGAGCTTCGCGCGGTTCTCGGTGAGGATGTTCACAGCCTTTTCGTGCTGTTTTTTCACCAGCTCCACAACGCGCTGGTCGATCTTCGTCTGCGTCTCGGCAGAGCACGCAAGCGATGCGTCGCCGCCGAGGTACTGATTGTTGACCGTTTCAAGCGCGACCATGTCGAAATCGTCGCTCATGCCATAGCGCGTGATCATCGCGCGGGCGAGCTTCGTCGCCTGCTCGATATCGTTCGACGCGCCGGTCGTGACGGAGTGGAACACGACCTCCTCCGCGGCGCGGCCGCCGGTCAGCGTGGCGATCTTGTTCTCCATCTCGGTTTTGCTCATGAGATAATGGTTGCCCTCTTCGACCTGCATCGTGTAGCCCAGCGCGCCCGAGGTGCGCGGCACAATGGTGATCTTCTGCACGGGGGCGGAGTGCGTCTGCATCGCCGCCACGAGCGCGTGGCCGATCTCGTGGTAGGAGACGATCTTCTTCTCCTCGTCGGTCATGATGGCGTTCTTCTTCTGGTAGCCCGCGATGACGACCTCGATGCTTTCCTCAAGGTCTGCCTGCGTGGCAAAGCGGCGGCCGTCGCGCACGGCGCGCAGCGCCGCTTCGTTCACAATGTTTGCAAGCTCCGCGCCGGAAGCGCCGGAGGCCATGCGCGCGATCTTGTTGAAGTCGACGTCCTCGGCGACCTTGATCTTCTTCGCGTGGACCTGCAAAATGGCCTCACGTCCCTTGAGGTCGGGCAGCTCCACCGGCACGCGGCGGTCGAAGCGGCCCGGGCGCGTGAGCGCGGGGTCAAGGGATTCGGGGCGGTTCGTGGCGGCGAGGATGATGACGCCGTTGTTGCCCTCAAAGCCGTCCATTTCGGTAAGCAGTTGGTTCAAGGTCTGCTCGCGCTCGTCGTTGCCGCCGTACTGGCCGCCGCTGCGCTTCTGGCCGATGGCGTCGATCTCGTCGATGAAGACGATGCAGGGGGCCTTTTCCTTGGCCTGCTTGAAGAGGTCACGCACCTTGCTCGCGCCCATGCCGACGAACATTTCGACAAATTCAGAGCCCGACATCGAGAAGAACGGCACGTTCGCCTCGCCGGCGACCGCCTTGGCAAGCATCGTTTTACCGGTTCCCGGAGGGCCGACAAGCAGAATGCCCTTGGGCATCGACGCGCCGATCTCCTGATATTTGCTGGGGTCGTGCAGGTAGTTGACGACCTCGGTGAGGTTCTCCTTGGCCTCGTCCTCGCCCGCGACATCGTCAAACTTGATGCCCTCGGCGGACTTGACGTACACCTTGGCGTTGGACTTGCCCATGTTGAACATCATGGAGTTGCCTCCGCCGCCCATCTTCTCCATCATCTTGCGCGACATATACTGTCCCAGCGCGACAAAGATGATGATGGGCAGCACCCAGGCGAGAATGCTGACAAGCAGCGACGTCTGCTCGATCTCCTCACCCGTGGTGGAGACGCCCGCGTCCAGCAGGCGCTGCACCAAACCGTCGTCAGGCACCATCGCCGTCTTGTAGACGGTCTTTTCATCGCTGCTGGTGAAGAGAATGCGGTTGGACTGCTCCTGGATCTCGACCCGGCCGACCTCGCCCTGCTCTGTCATGGTGACGAAAGTGTTGTAGTCGACGTCCTTGATCTGGTGCTCAGAGATCCACGGCATGGCGATGAAGTTGAAGAGCATCACAAGCAGCATCGCCACAAAGTAGTAGTACAGCAGCGGCTTTTTCGGGGACTTGACTTCGTTCATGAAAATGCGTTCCTCCGATCATTGAAATTTCCGGCAGGAAGTGCATACAAACGGGAAAAACTGAACGTAGCAAAAAGCCGGAGTTTTTGCTACACTGAAAGAAGAGACGGGCGGGCGAAACCGCCCGGAACTTAGATTAGTTTGGAGTATAACACGGGAAAATATCCCTGTCCAGTACCCAAGATAAGAGTTTACAGTTTGGATACAAGGAGGTCACAGTTATGAAAAAAGCGACAAAGGCGGCTATATTCGTCACGGCTGCGGCGGCACTCTACGGCGCGGCGGCCTACGGCGTGACGAGAACGCTGATGGACGTCGCGATGAAGCGCGAAGCGCCCAAGGCGCTCAAAAATAAGGGCAGCGCCCAGCTCACGGGCGAAAAGCGCGACGAGCCCTACCGTGAGGCGCAGCGCGCCGCCGCGAAAAAGCTTGCGTCTTCGGAAACGGAGACAGTGCTGCTCGAAAACCGCGAGGGCTTGACGCTCGTGGGTCATCTTCGTGAATGCGAAAAGGCCAAGCGCCTTGTGATCGCGTTTCACGGCTGGCGCTCAGCGTGGTACCGCGATTTCGGCCTGCTCGCGGACTTTTTAAGCCGCGAGCAGTGCAGCGTGCTCTATGTGGAGCAGCGCGCGCAGAACGAGAGCGAGGGCGACTACATCGGCTTCGGCCTGACCGAGCGCTACGACTGCGTCGACTGGGCAAACTGGGCAGCCGAACGCTTCCCCGGCCTGCCCGTTTACCTTATGGGCGTGTCGCTCGGCGGGGCGACGGTGCTCATGGCCGCAGGCGATATTCTCCCCGCCGCGGTGCACGGCGTGATCGCCGACTCGGCCTACACCTCGCCGCGTGCGATCTGGCAGCACGTGATGGGGAAGAACCTGCATCTTCCTGTCCGCGCAGCAACCGTCATCGCCGATCTTCTGTGCCAGAAGAGACTGAACGCCTCGTCCGGCAGCTACTCCACCGTCGAGGCGCTCAAAAATACCGATGTTCCGATTTTACTGATCCACGGCGAGGACGACCACTTCGTCCCGCTCAAAATGGCGTTTGAAAACCGCGACGCCTGCGCCGCGCCCTGCAAGCTGCTCGTCGTGCCCGGCGCGGACCACGCGATGAGCTACTATATGGGCCGCGGCGCATACGAGGCCGCCGTGCGCGCCTTCTGGGAGCATTTTGACAAGTGAGGGAATCCCTCACTTGTCCGTTTCTTCCGTTTCAAGGCTTGCAAAGCGCTTGGACGGGCGGTAAATCAGCACGGCGCAGAGGATCAGCATCGCCGTCGCGCCAAGGCTGATGGGATAGACCCACATGACGGTCTGGAACGTCATGCTCGTCGGGAAGACGAACTTGACCCACGCGATGCGGATACCGCACACGCCGAGCATCGTCAAAAGTGCGGGCGCGAGCGAAATGCCGAAGCCGCGCAGATACCCGGAGAGTATTTCGTAGATCAGGCAGAAAACATACGCCGGCAGGATCGTCGCAAGGCGAATATAGCCGATGGCAATGACCTCGGGATCGCTGTTGAAAATGGCGAGCAGCGACCTTGCGCTCAGCAGCAGGACAACGACCGAGACAAATGTCGCGATGGCTCCCTCCAAAAAGCTGAGCTGCATCGTCTTCTTGCAGCGCTTGATCTGCCCTGCGCCGTAGTTCTGGCCGACAAAGGTCGTGCAGGCCTGTGAAAACGAGTTGAGCACGTCGTAGGCGAGAATTTCCACATTGAACGCCGCGCTCGACGCCGCGATCGCCACCGTGCCGAGGGTGTTGATGGCCGACTGGATGACGATGTTGGCGAACGAGAACACCGCGCTCTGCACGCCCGCGGGAAGGCCGATGCTCAAAATGCGCTTCAAGCTCGCGCCGTCGATGCGCAGCGCTTTCCGCTCCACGCGCACGCATTTATCCGTGCGCGTCAGGCGGACGTAGAGCAGTGCCGCGCTCACGGCGTTGGCCGCCACCGTGGCGATGGCGACGCCGTTGACCGTCATATGCAGCACAATGACGAAAAAGAGGTTCAGCAGCACGTTCAGCACACCGGAGACCGCGAGCGCCGCGAGCGGCACCTTTGTGTCGCCGATGCTGCGGAAGATCGCGGCCTCAAAGTTGTAGAGCAATATCACCGGCATGCCGAGAAGATAAATGCGCAGATACAAAAGCGCATAGGGGAACACGTCCTCCGGCACATTGAGAATACTCAAAAGCGGCGAGGCGATGAGCTGACCAAGCAGCGCGACCGCCGCGCCGCCGCACACGGCAAACACGATGGCCGTGTGCACCGCGCGCTTGACGGCATTGTCGTCGCGGCAGCCGATGGCGTTCGCGATGACGACGTTCGCGCCGAGCGCGATGCCGATGAAAAGGTTGACGATGAGGCCGATGATCGGGCCGTTTGCGCCCACCGCCGCGACGGCGACTGTGCGCGCATCGCCCGTGAAGTTGCCGACGATGGCGACGTCCGAGGCGTGGAAGAGCTGCTCCAAGATCGCCGTGGCTGCGACCGGCAGGGCAAAGAGCGGCAGCTTATTCCAGATGGAGCCGTGCAGCATGTCGATCTCATGCTTTTTGACTGTAGTTCCCATGATCTCTCTCATTTCTTTCTGTTTTCCGCTTGACCGAGCATCAGTATAGTGCCGCCGCGGCAAAATGGCAAATGTTTTTTGCGTGACCGCCCTGTCAGCATTGACAGGACGGTCGTTTCGCTGTAATATAAGGCCCGCTGACGGCAAATTTCCCAAAAATATGAGGATTTTTTATGGATTATTACCTTTTGACCGATCTGGCCGCGCGCGTCGGCTATCATCTGGCGCTCAGCGGGGCGGAGACGTTCCGCGTCGAAGAGACGATACGCCGCATCATCGGCGCCTACGGCATTGAATGCGAGGCCTTTTCCATCCCCAACTGCGTGATGGTCAGCCTCGAGGCGGCCAACGGCAAGCCTTTGATGGTGATGAAGCGCGTCGACTTTCACGGCAATGACCTCGAGTCGGTGGAAAAGCTCAACGCGCTCTCGCGCCGCATCTGCGCCGAAACGCCTGACCCGAGCGTCGCCGCGCAGTGGCTCGACGAAACGCTCAAGGGGCGGCGGCACTACTCGGTGCCCGTTTATTACCTGGGCAATTTCTGCGCCGCGGCGGGCTTTTGCCCGGTGTTTGGCGGCACGCTGCGCGACAGCCTGTTCGCGGGCCTTCTTGGCCTCATCATCGGCTTTGTCTCGCGCCAGATGGACAGGCGCGAGACGAACCCGTTTTTCAGCACCATCGTCGAGGCGTTCGCCATGGCGGTGCCGGCGTATCTCGCCGCGGGCTTCCATCTGGTCGACTATATCGACTTTGTCATCATCGGCACCTTAATGATCTTGGTCCCCGGCCTTCTCATCACGACCTCCATGCGCGACATCATTTACGGCGATACGAACTCCGGCATCAACCGCATCGTACAGGTGCTTCTCTCGGCGTTCGCCATCGCGCTCGGCACGGCGGCGGCATGGCGCGTCACGTCTGGCGTATACGGGCTGACGGTCGCGTCCGGCTCAGCGAGCTATCCCGCCTGGGCACAGGCCGTGATGATCTTCGTCGCCTGTACGGGCTTTTTCATCCTCTTCAATGTGCACGACTGGGGCAGCATTCTCTGCGCTCTCGGCGGCGTGTTCACATGGATGACGTACCTGCTCTGCCGTGATCTGGGCATGAGCATTTACAGCATGAATTTCTTCGCCGCCGTCGTTTCGGCGCTGTATTCTGAGCTTATGGCGCGCTCGCGCAAATACCCCGTCACGTCGTACCTCGTCATCTCGCTCCTGCCGCTGGTGCCGGGCGCGGGCATTTACTACACGATGAGCCTCGGCCTGGGCGGCGATGTGCAGACCGCGGTGCACAAAGGACTTGAGACCGCGGGCGTCGCGGGCAGCATCGCCGTGGCGATCCTGCTGGTGTCCACGATCTTCCGCCTCGTCACCGCGCAGAACGGGAAAAGCAGAAAGTAGTGTTCGAAAAGTAAAAACTGCCGCCCAAAGGCCCCCTGCTGGTAAGACAGTAAAACTCAAATTTCTTGGAACAGGCATGATCTCGGTCATGCCTGTTCCGCTTTTAGCAGCTCATCCACGGGAATGTAGCCCACAAGGTCGTACTCGATATGTACCTTCTGCCTGCGCTTGCCGCTGGACTTGTCCGGTGCATCTACATAGACCGCCTTGACAAGCTCTCTGAGGGCATAGGGGGTCAGCTCCGTGAGGGTGCTGTTTCTCTTTACACGCTGAACAAACTGCTCGATATTCTCTGCCTGCTGCTCCTGTTCATGGATTTGCTGTTGCAGACCCTTGACCTCAGCCTTGAGGTTCTTCTGTTCCTCGGTATAGCTCTTGCTCATCATGGCAAAGCGTTCGTCATCCAGTTTTCCGGCAACATTGTCCTCATAAATGCGGACGAACAGACGGTCAAGCTCTCCAATTCGTTTCTCAGCCTGTGCCAGCCGTTTTCGATACAGTCGCAGCGATTCTTCGCTCTGCATACGGAGCTTTTGCTCCATTTCGGAACGGAAGTATGCCTCATAGCGAGTGACTACCGATATGACCTCTTGGATGTGCTTCCAGACGAGTTGTTCCAACACGACAGCCCGGATATAGTGTCCGCTGCACTTGTCCTTGTTGACTCGATGGGTGGAGCAGATAAAGAAGTCCTGCCGCTTTTCAAAATAGCTGGTGGTGGAGTAATAGAGCTTTTGCTTGCAGTCGTTACAGAATACCAGACCAGAGAACATATTGCTCTTGCCTGTTGCTGTTCTGCGATGCCGCTGCTGCCGGATCTCCTGCACTTTATCAAATATGGTTTCGTCCATGTTTCCCTCTCATTCTTACTATGCATCCTTATATCCCGACAGACCAATTTGGTCTGTCATCAGATATCAAGGTTCTTAACATACTTTGCGTTTTTCTCTATAAAGAGTCTTCTTGGCTCAACGCGGTCTCCCATCAAGGTGTTAAAGGTAACATCAATATCTGATGCGTATGACTCGTCAAAGTTTACCTTCAAAAGAACACGATGCTTTGGATCCATTGTAGTCTCCCACAGCTGTTCCGCGTCCATCTCTCCAAGTCCCTTGTATCGCTGGATCTTATTATTTTGGTCTCTTCCTACCTCATCAAGAATTGCTGCAAGCTCCTCATCTGAGTACGCATACCAGACCTTCTTGTTTTTCTCCAGCTTATATAACGGCGGCTGTGCACGGTATACATAGCCCTGCTTAATTAACTCCGGCATAAAGCGATAGATAAATGTCAGAAGCAGTGTTGCGATATGAGCACCATCAACATCGGCATCAGTCATGATAATGATTTTATGATAGCGAAGCTTTGTAATATCAAAATCTTCATGTATACCTGTTCCAAATGCTGTAATCATAGCCTTAATCTCTGCATTTTCATATACACGATCAAGTCGTGCCTTCTCAACATTTAAAATCTTTCCTCTAAGAGGTAAAATTGCCTGTGTCGCACGATCACGCGCTGTCTTTGCAGAACCACCAGCAGAATCTCCCTCTACAATGTAGATCTCGCATTTTTCTGGATTCTTATCAGTACAGTCTGCTAACTTGCCTGGAAGCGTCATTGAATCAAGTGCTGTCTTTCTTCTTGTCAGATCACGTGCCTTTCTCGCTGCCGCACGTGCACGCTGTGCAAGAATTGCCTTGTCACAGATCATCTTCGCAACGCTTGGATTTTGTTCCAGAAAATATGTTAACTGTTCACTTACAATTGCAGATACAGCACCTCTGGCTTCATTGTTTCCAAGCTTTTGCTTTGTCTGGCCTTCAAACTGCGGATCCTCAATCTTAATGCTGATTACAGCAGTCATACCCTCACGGATATCCTCACCAGACAATGAATCCTCATTGTCCTTTAAAAGCTTATTTGCTCTGGCATATTTATTAAACAGATCTGTCAATGCCGCCTTAAAACCAGACAGATGGGTTCCTCCCTCTGGTGTGTTGATGTTATTGACAAAGCTGTAAATATTTTCGTTGTAGTAATCGTTGTGCTGAATTGCTACCTCAACAGCAACGTTATTCTTTGTTCCTTCACAGTAAATAATCTGCGGATACAGTGGCTCCTTCGCACTATTTAAGTACTCAACAAACTCCTTAATGCCACCCTCATAGTGGAATGTCTCGCAAAGATTTGGCTCCTCACGCTCATCCGTCAGAATAATTTTCAATCCCTTTGTCAAAAACGCCATTTCACGAAGACGCTCTTTAAGCGTATCATAATTGTAGACTAAGGTATCAAAAATTTCACCGTCAGGCTTAAACGTAACCTTTGTTCCATGCTTGTTTGGATCACAGGTATCCACTTCGGCAAGCTTGTTTACTACATGACCACGCTCATAGCGCTGCATATAAACCTTGCCCTCATGATAAATTTCAACTTCAAGCCAAATGGAAAGTGCATTTACGACAGATGCTCCTACACCATGAAGACCTCCTGAAACTTTCCGCCTGCATGAAGAATTGTAAATACAACCTCAACCGCTGGAATGCCAGCCTTCGGATGGATTCCAATCGGAATTCCTCGTCCATTATCAACAACTGTAATTGAATTGTCTTTATGAATGATCACATCGATCTTGGTGCAGACACCTGCCAGAGCTTCATCCACGGCATTGTCTACTATCTCATATACCAGATGGTGAAGCCCTCTCTCAGATGTGCTTCCGATATACATGCCCGGACGTTTTCTGACTGCCTCCAGCCCCTCCAGTATCTGAATCTGACCTGCTCCGTATTCGTCGCTCATTGTGTCCTCCTCACTGATTAAAAAATCGTTTCACTATTCAGGGAATTTACCCTAGTCACTACGCCCCGCTCCACATGATAAATCTGATCCATGTGAAACCGGTGCCTTACAAACTCCTCTAGACCTGTACATGTAATAAAGGTCTGAATATCATGAATGCTGTCCAGCAAATAGTTTTGTCTGCTGCTGTCCAACTCGCTAAGTACATCGTCAAGCAAAAGAACCGGTGTATCATTTACCTTTCGCTTTACAATCTCAATCTCCGCAAGCTTTAATGCAAGCGCTGCACTTCTTTGCTGCCCCTGCGATCCAAATGTACGGATATCTGTCGTTTGTCCTGTTGCCATACTTTGTACACGAAATCGAATGTCATCACGATGTGGCCCCGTCAGT
>ERZ831634.3460-NODE-3460-length-11806-cov-5.136499_pt1 | contig 11806 bp, 10 predicted proteins | sample MGYA00519953_ERZ831634 | MGnify/ENA primary metagenome ERZ831634 (study PRJEB31850, sample SAMEA3708718) | human gut metagenome | biome: human gut; feature: human-associated habitat; material: faeces | place: China | collected 2014 ...
CCCTGGCTTTGTTCCTGATCCCCACCGTTCTGCTGGCGGTGCTGGCTGTCCCCCCCGCCTTCCTGGCGGGCACCACCTGGACGGAATGGCTCCACCGTGCCCTGACCTTCCTGGTCATCTCCTGCCCCTGCGCACTGGTGATCTCCGTACCTCTGAGCTTTTTCGGCGGTATCGGCGGCGCCTCCAAGTGCGGTATTCTGGTCAAGGGCGGCAACTATCTGGAAGCGCTGGCCAAGGCGGACACCGTGGTGTTTGACAAGACAGGCACCCTGACAAAAGGCACCTTTGCCGTATCCGCCGTCCATCCAGAGGCGGGCTTTGAAGCGGATCAGGTGCTGGAATACGCGGCTCTGGCGGAGCAATATTCCACGCACCCCATTGCCGTCTCTCTGCGGGAGGCCTGCAAAAGCGGAATGGACCGCAGCCGGGTCTCCAACGTGGAGGAGATCGCCGGACACGGTATCATGGCGGAGGTGGACGGCAAGCGTGTCGGCGTGGGCAACAGCCGCCTGATGGAGCGCCAGAGCGTCAACTGGCTGCCCTGTGAGCTGCCCGGCACCATCGTCCATGTGACCATCGACGGCTTCTACGCCGGGCATATCGTGATCGCGGATCAGCCCAAGCCCGACGCCAAGGAGGCCATCGCCCAACTGAAGGCTATGGGTGTGAAAAAGACGGTCATGCTCACCGGCGACACCAAGGAAGTGGCCCATACGGTGGCGGATGCACTGGGATTGGACGAGTACCACGCGGAGCTGCTGCCTGCCGACAAGGTGGCACGGGTAGAGGAACTGCTGAAGCAGGAGACCGGTAAGCTGGCCTTTGTAGGTGATGGCATCAACGATGCGCCGGTGCTGACCCGCGCGGACATCGGCATCGCCATGGGCGGTCTGGGCAGCGACGCGGCTATCGAAGCTGCCGACATCGTGCTCATGGACGATCAGCCCACCAAGATCGCCGCAGCCATCCGCATTGCCCGCAAAACGGTGCGGATCGTGCGGGAGAACATCGTCTTTGCCCTGACGGTGAAAGCCATCGTTCTGGTGATGGGCGCGCTGGGCAAGGCCCCCATGTGGCTGGCCGTGTTTGCCGACGTAGGTGTGGCATTTTTGGCCATTCTCAACGCCATGCGCTGCCTGTATACAGAAAAGGATAAGAAATGATACCGCAGCCCCGCCGTGCAGTACACGGCGGGGTTGTGTCCTATTCTGACACCCGGCAAAAAAGGAACAGGGAGGGCGCAGCCCTCCCTGTTCCTTTTGTTCAGCGCAGATCGGATACAATGTTGTCCACGGCGTTGTCCACCGCGATACCCAGCTTGCGGATGCTTTTCCCCACCTGTGTTTTCATGGGGTCCCGTCCGTAGGGCGACATCATACCCATTGCGGCGCCAGCCAGCAGACCGGCGCTCATGCCGACCCAAAATCCGGCACAACCTTTCATACTCCGTCACTCCTTTTTCGGTCTGAGGGTAGTATGCCCGGAGAAACGGAAAGCATGATGGAAACTCATTCCAGAATCACGCCGCCGCCCACCACGGTGTCTCCGTCATAGAGGACAACGAACTGTCCTGGCGTCACCGCCCGCTGGGGCTCCCGGAACCGCAGGCGTACCTGCCCGCCGGACAGCGGCTCCGCCACGGCCTCCGCTTCCCGCTGGGAATAGCGGGTCTTGACGGTGACGGTCATAGGGGCGGTCAAAGCGGGAATGGAGATCCAGTTCCAGTCTCCGGCAGTCAACTCCGTGGTGAACAGGTCCTCATTATGACCCAGATAAACGGCATGATCCGCCGGGTCCTTTCGCAGGACGTACAACGGCGGCTCAATGGCAAGGCCCAGTCCCTTGTGCTGGCCCTTGGTGTAGCGGATGAACCCCTTGTGCTGGCCTAAGACGCGTCCATCCCGGTCTACAAACGGCCCGGTGGGGGACTCGTGTCCCACGCAGCGGGTGATGAACCCCACATAGTCCCCGTCCGGCACGAAGCAGATGTCCTGACTGTCCCGCTTTTTGGCATTGATCAGGCCGTGGGCCTCCGCTAAGGTCCGCACCGCCGGTTTTTCCAAATCGCCCAAGGGGAACAGCGTCCGGGAAAGCTGCTCCTGCGTCAAACGGCAGAGAAAGTAGCTCTGGTCCTTGGAACGGTCCGACCCCCGGCAGAGCAGGTGACGGCCGCTGGCAGGGGCCTGTCGGAGCTTGGCGTAGTGGCCTGTGGCCAGATAGTCTGCCCCTAGCTTTCGGGCGGCGTCCCACATGGCGCCGAACTTGATCCGCCGGTTGCAGAATACGCAGGGGTTTGGGGTGCGGCCCGCTTCGTATTCCCGGATGAAATAGTCGATGACCGTTGCACGGAACTCCGGGGAGAGGTCCATATCGTAGAAGGGAAGCCCCAGCAGAGACGCCACAGCCCGGGCATCGGAGCCGTCGTCCGGGAGACGGCCCGCCGGTAAAGGCAGACTGCTTAACAGGGACAGATGCAGGCCGCTGACGGCGTACCCTTGCTCTTGCAGCAAGACCGCGGCGGCGGAACTGTCCACCCCACCGCTCATTCCCAAAAATACCTGTGCCATAGAAGCCTCCTATGCGTCAATGCACATTCCAGATCGTATTATGTCGAATAGATATGCCAAATGGTATTAAAAGAGCTATCGTGTAGAAAAAGAAAAGCGGCTTTGCGCCGCTTTTCTGAGGTTACGATAAAACGGTAAGATTTTCGTTACGGTAAGGAAGAGTGTGCGCGGGAAACCCAAGAGGGGTGTCCTGCGCCATTGAAATCAAACATTTTCAGAACTTTACAAAAGTTCTGAAAATAAGGTCAGCGGGGCGAAAAGAATTTTTCGGCACGCTGAAGCGGCTTTGCGCCGCTTTTCTGGGGTTACGATAAAACGGTAAGATTTTCGTTCGCCCATTATTCCAGATTCCGCACGGCAAACGCATCGGAGGGAAGCGCATCCGCCAGTCCCAGCAGCGGACGGCTGAAGCCGCCATTGTAGACGGAGGGGATGTCGGAAAGCTGGCTGCCCAGCTGCCGGTCCAGCAGAGAGACCATAAAGCGGCTGCCCTTGCCGGGGGCGGACTCCACGGTGATGCTCCCACCGTGCTTTTCCGCGATGGCCCGGCACAGGGGAAGGCCCAGACCCAAGCCATAGGGGGCTGGGGTGGGATGACCCGGCTGGAAGCAGCCGTCGAACAGATGGGCCATCCGCTCCGGCGGGATGCCGCAGCCGGTGTCACTGACGGTCAGCCGCAAAGTTTCACCGCTTTTTTTCAGTTCCACCGTGACGGTGCCGCCGGCAGGTGTAAATTTCAGCGCGTTGGAAAGCAGGTGATAAAGCATCTGCTCCACGGCGGCAGGATGAATGGCGCAGACCCGCCGATCCATGGCGCAGACAAATTTCAACTGAATCCCCAGCTGTTCCGCCAGATCCGCAGAGGACTCGCAGACCTCAGAGACTAGCTTTACCAGATCGGCGTCCCGCAGAGACAGCGTTTGGCTGTCTGACAGATACTCTGCGGCAGACATACTGTTGACCAGCCGCAGCAGCCGGAAAAAACTTTGCTCCAAAATGGCGGCCTTGGCGTCCAAGGCTGGGTCCTGCTCCCGCTGCTCCGGAGGAATGACCTGAGAAGCCGCCAGGTACAGATTGCTGAGCAGGCTGCGCATCTGGTTGGCAATGTTCGGCAGCAGAGCTGCCTCGGTCTCGTGCTGCTCCATAACAGTGCCTCACTTTCTGTTTTGCATCAAAACTATCATAAGCCGCAGAGTGAAAATTACACCAGGAAAACATTTCCCAATGCGGGATGGTACCAATCAGCATATCAAAAATTTAGGAAGAAAACAAGAATTTTGTCGGAAATTTGAAATAATTTAACTTTTCACAAGTAAACGATGTGGTAAACGATGTGCTATGCAAAGGGGCTAAGAGCCGTTGGAAAAGGCAGATTTAATTTTACAGATCGTCCATTTCGCCTTTTAGAAAATACGCCTATAATGAAAGCAACAAATCAACGCCTAAAAGGCAGGAGGGATCTGTTTATGGCGATCAAGGTAGGCATTAACGGCTTCGGCCGCATTGGCCGCGTAGCTCTGCGGATCATGGTGGAGCGTGGCAGCAGCAGTTATCAGATCTGCGGCATCAACCTGCGGAATGCGGATCTGGATTACATGGTCTATCAGGTGAAATATGACTCCGTGTTCCGGACTTTCCGGGATACGGTGGAGCACGATGACCGGCACCTCATCATCAACGGCAAGAAGATCCGGGTCTACAGCGAGAGCGATGCTTCCCAGATCCCCTGGGATGACTGCGGCGCGGAGTATATCATCGAATCCACCGGCGTGTTCAACACCGTGGAAAAGGCCAGCGCCCATCTGCAAAACGGCGCGAAAAAGGTCATCATCTCAGCCCCTTCCAAGGATGACATCATGCCCACCTTCGTCATGGGCGTCAACCATCTGAAGTACACCCCGGATATGAACGTGGTGTCCAACGCCTCCTGCACCACCAACTGTCTGGCCCCCATGACCAAGGTCATCAACGATACCTTCGGTATCCGGCAGGCCCTTATGTCCACCATCCACTCCGCCACCGCCAAGCAGAAGGCCGTGGACTCCCGTGCAGGCCGGGACTGGCGGACGGGCCGCAGCGTTCTGGGCAACATTATCCCCTCCAGCACCGGTGCTGCCAAGGCTGTTGGTCAGGTGATCCCGGAACTGAAGGGCAAAATGACCGGCATGAGCTTCCGTGTGCCCACCAACGATGTGTCTGTGGTGGACCTCACCGCCCGGCTCATCCATCCCGCCAGCTATCACGATGTGTGCGTGGCTATGCGGAACGCGGCCAAGAACAGCATGAAAGGCATCATCACCTGCACCACGGATCAGGTGGTCTCATCCGACCTGACGGGCTTTTCCGAGACTTGCATCTTTGACGAGACTGCCGGTATCATGCTGGATGACGATTTCGTGAAGCTCATTGCATGGTATGATAACGAATGGGGCTACACCAGCAAGCTGCTGGACCTCATGGCCCACATGTACGAGGTGGACCACCAGTAAGGTTATTCTATGAAGCGGGACTGAATTCCGTGTCCGCTGTGTTTCAAAACGGCTCACAGGCATCTTGTAAACATGAAAAACAGGGCGCCTTTTGGCGCCCTGTTTGAGGCTGTTGGCAGAATGGTAAACATTCCGCAACGGTGAGGAAGGGTGTGTGCAGGAAACCCAAGAAGAGTGTCCTGCGCATTTGAAATCCTAAGTTTTCAGAACTTTATAAAAGTTCTGAAAACTTGTTCAGCGGGGCGAAAAGACTTTTTCGGTACGCTGAAACAGGGCGCCAGAGGCGCCCTGTTTGTATGTTATTCTTCCTCGTCGGTGACGATCAGACCATAGCCGCCATTCTTGCGGTGGTAGACAATGGAGATACTGTCATCATCGCTGTTGCGGAATACATAGAAATCGTGATCCAGCAGGTTCATCTGCAAAATAGCTTCCTCTGGGCTCATGGGCTTCACGGAAAAGCGCTTGGTCCTGACGATGTGGAACTCCGATTCCTCCGCCACGGAGAAGTCATCCATGGGAACGGCGGGGAAGGCATCGGACCGCAGGCGCTTGGCCAGCCGGGTCTTGTTTTTCAGAATCTGCCGCTCAATATAGCTGACGGCGGCGTCAATGGCACCGCGCATATCCCCATCCGGTTCTGTGGTCTGCGCCCGGAGGAGAGTGGAACCATCCCGGATAGTGATCTCCACGGTGCACAGCTTGTCTTTTTCCACAGTAAATGTCACGAAGGCGGACGCATCGTCCCGGTGGAAATACTTTTCCAGCTTTTCCACGCGCTTTTCAGCGTAATCCTTAATGGAGTCATTCAGGGGAACTTTCTTGCATGCGTAAGTATACTTCATAATGCTCGCTCCTTTCGTGGAAGAGGGATGGGGCCCTCTCTATGGTCAAATCATATCACATTCCTCTGCATTTTACCAGATGCAAATGTATAAAATTCACAAAAAATTTTAAAGCGCCGAAAGGGGACAGCATTCGACAAAAGCTCCCATTTACAATAGAGCCAGTTCGTGCTACCATAATCGAGGAAGCTTTCCAATATCCCACCCGTTTGGGCCGCCCCCTTGGGGGCGGCTCTTTTTTATGCACTGCCAGCGAACTGGCCTGTATCCCGAATAGCGGCGTCCAACGAAAAAGCGGGTCACGGAAAGTACTCCGTGACCCGTTGGATTTTAGCGAGTAGAGAAATTATTGCACAGAGCCCGTTTCGGAACGTTGGCAGTCAGGGCAAACGCCCTCTACCACCATGTGATGACACAGGACGCGGTAGCCGGTTTCCTGCTCCAGCGTTTCGTCATAGGCGCAGTCATAGGTGTAGGGAACATCCACCACACTGTCACAGACCAGACAGTGTATATGATAGTGAGGATCGGTCCGGAGGTCAAAGCGGTCGCTGCTGGACATGACTACCCGATAGATCTCCCGGTTGTCGCAGAGCAGGTTCAGGTTTCGATAGACGGTCCCGCGGCTGACATGGGCATCCTGCTCCCGGACGCTCTGGTAGATCTGCTCCGCAGTGGGGTGGTCCCGGCGGCCCCGGACCACGTCCAAAACCAGCTGCCGCTGACGGGTGTTGCGCTGCTGCTTCATGCTCACTCACCTCTTTTTTGCAGTAATGATTCCTAATTATAGCAAAGGAATGGAGATCATGCAAGAGAAAGGAGGCGGAGCAGCGCAAAAAACCGGGGCCGCTTTGCGCGGCCCCGGTTGGGGATGCAGAATGTAGCTTAGACCTTCTCCACCACGACAGCAGTACCCATGCCGCCGCCGATGCAGAGGGTAGCCAGACCCTTCTTAGCGTCCTCACGCTTCATCATCTCGTGGATCAGGGTGACGATGATACGAGCGCCGGAAGCACCAACGGGATGGCCCAGAGCGATGGCGCCGCCGTTGACGTTGACCTTGCTCATGTCAAAGTGCAGCTCGCGGGCCACAGCGATGGACTGAGCAGCGAAAGCCTCGTTAGCCTCGACCAGGTCGATGTCCTCGATGGACACGCCAGCCTTAGCCATAGCAGCGCGGGAAGCCACAACGGGGCCAACGCCCATGATCTTGGGATCAACACCGCCCTGGCCCCAGCCGATCAGCTTGACCATGGGCTTCAGGCCGTACTTCTCAACAGCCTCGCCGGAGGCCAGCACGATAGCGGCAGCACCGTCATTGATACCGGAGGCGTTGGCGGCGGTCACGCGGGGCGTGCCCTTATCCTCGGCGTCCTGAATGCCGGTGGGCTCAAAGGTGTTCACAACCACGGGATTGGGGGACTCGGGGCCCACGGGGAAAGCGCCGCGCAGCTTGGCGATGCTGTCAGCGGTGACACCCTCCTTGGGATACTCATCGCGCTTGAACTCCACGATCTCCTTCTTGACCTTCACGGGGACGGGAACGATCTCGTCATCGAAACGGCCGGAGTCGCGGGCAGCGCAGGCCTTCTGCTGAGAAGCTGCGGCGAACTCATCCTGCTCGCGGCGAGTGATGCCCCAGATATCATTGATGTTCTCAGCGGTGGTGCCCATGTGATAGTTGTTGAAAGCGTCCCACAGGCCGTCCTTGATCATCTCGTCGACAACCTTCTTGTCGCTCATACGGGCGCCCCAGCGCTCGTCGGGCAGGGTGTAAGGAGCAGCGCTCATGTTCTCGGTGCCGCCGCAGACCACGATGTCGGAGTCACCGGCCAGGATGGAACGGGCGCCCTCGATGACAGACTTCATGCCGGAGCCGCAGACCATGCCCACGGTGTAAGCGGGAACGGAATAGGGGATGCCAGCCTTCACAGAGACCTGACGGGCGGGGTTCTGGCCCTGGCCGGCAGTGAGGATGCAGCCGAACATCAGCTCGTCCACGTTCTCGGGAGCGACGTTAGCGCGCTTCAAGGCTTCCTTGACAACGATAGCGCCCATGTCCACGGCGGGGGTGTTCTTCAGAGAGCCACCAAAGGAGCCGATAGCGGTACGGCAGCAATTTACGACATAAAGTTCTTTCATGTTGATCCTCCGTTTTGTGTTTTTTTAGACGGAAAAGTCCGTCAGGATTATAGCAACAGGGGCAGAGATGCTTGTTAATTTTTTGGCAAACGCACTCGTTTTCCACCTCTGCAAATGAAATTATAGGCGCTTTTAAGGCCCCCGTCAACGATAATCTTGTATTTCACGAATTTTTGTTAAATCTTTGACAAAACTGTTGTGACTTTCGTCTAAATTGACGAAAATTTAACAATGTAAAAAATGACCTCAGCCGGAGGCCTGCTTCAGTGCGGTCCAGAAGGCGGCGGGACGCAGGGTTTCATAGGCGGAAGTGACCCGGATCTCGCTGGCGTCAGCGGCACTTTGCAGCAGGCTGTCGAAGTAGGCTTCCCGCAGAGCATCCCGGTCCGCAGGCAGACGCCGGAGGATGACGAAACCGTTTTCGGTCTCGATAATGCCGGAAAACTGTCCCGGTTCCAGAGCGGCCGCCGCATCCTGAAGGGAGGGCGTCCAATCCGCTTCTTCCAATAATGCGCCTCCGGTCTCTGCCAGCAGCGCGTCAAAGGCGGCTGACGGATCCGCAGCGGTATTCAGATGTGCGAACAGCTCCGCTGCCTTTTGCCGGGCGGCTTCTCGGTCAGACTCGAAGGGGATCAGGAGCCGTTCTGCCGTCAGCGGGGCAGTTTGCTGTTCAAACAGAGCCAGCTCGTTTTCCGCGGGAGCCAAGGCACTGCCGGGGGTCTCGTAGAGGGCGTATAATTTGGCATATTGCACACCGGTCTCCGTCAGATGCCGCCCCTGCTCCAGCGTCAGATAGGCGTAGTGCCGTTCCGGAAGTGCGTTCCGCTCAGCGTCCGTCAGCGTGCAGCCGTATGCCGCCGCCCAGGTCCCCACGGCAGCATACAGGGCTGTGTCCGCCAGCGCATCGGCCTTTACCAGATCCTCCGGTGTGCCACCCTCAGAGAGCGGAGCGGTCCAGTCCACTGGTTCTCCGGCGGCTTCGCAGCGTTCCTCCATCTGGCGGCAGTCCAGTGCCAGCCAATAGAGGTATTCCCACGCGGGGATGTTCTGTCCGTCGATCACCAACAGGGGTTCCGATTCGTTTAAGTCCGCAGCCTGTCCTAAAAGGAGAGCGGCGGGTCTCGGTTCTCTGCCGCAGGCGGTGAGCAGCAAGGCCAGCGGCAGGACCAAGGCAAAAAAACATTTCTTCATAGCGACGCCTCCTGTGTTTGTCCGTTTCCATATCTATGCGGCGGCGTACGGTGCTATGCGAAAAAACCGCCGCGCCCCGGAGGGCACGGCGGTCCGATCAGGACAGCGCGGCTGCAAGCACCAGCAATAGGCCGGTCAGCAGCAGGAAAAGCAGCATCAGCTTCCACACGAATTTCAGCCATTTTTCATAGGGGATGCGCCCCAGCGCCAGCGCGCCCATCACCACGGCAGCGGTAGGCGTCACCAGATTCACAAGACCGCAGGCGGACTGGAAGGCCGTCACCACCACGTCGCCGCCCACCCCGGCGAACTGTCCCAGCGGAGCCACCACCGGCACAGACAGGGTAGCCAGCCCAGAGGAAGAGGGAATCAGCACGGACAACGGCAGGTAGATCAAAAAAACCAGCAGCACGAAGGAGGTGGAGCCAAGGCCGGAGAGGGCCGTCTCTCCCCAGTGAAGAATGGTGTCGGTGATATGGCCGTCATTCATCAGTACGGTGATGCCCCGGCTGATGCCGATGATGAAGGCCACGCCCAAAAGATCCGTGCAGCCGGAGACGAAGGTCTCCGCCAGTTCTACCTCACTGAGCCGGTCCATCAGCCCCACCACGATGCCCGCCACTAAAAACAGAGCGGACAGCTCCGGGAACCACCAGCCCAAGACCGGCAGGGGCAGGCCCATTTCATCAAAGGGAATAACGCCGTAGATCATGGTGAGGAAGGTGGCGGCAAAAATAAGGAGGATGGCGGCGTGACGCCGGGTGAGAGGCTGGACGCGGCCCACGTCTGCGTGAAGCCTGCCTGCGCCGATGCCCACCACGGAGCGGCTTGGGTCCCGCTTTATCCGGGCGGCGTAGGCGGAGACATACCAGATGGCGGCACCCTCAAAGATCACGAACTGAATGAGCCGCCAGAGAAGGCCCTCTCCCAGAGAGACCCCGGCGAAGCCTGCGGCGATGCCGGTGGCGAAGGGGTTCACCGTGGAGGCGATGACACCGGCCCCGGCTCCCAGCAGGATCACCGCCACGCCTACCACAGCGTCATAGCCCGCCGCCAGAAAAATAGGCAGCAGCAGAGGGAAGAAGGCCATGGTCTCCTCCCACATGCCGTAGGTGGTGCCGCCCAGACCGAAAAACAGCATTAAAATAGTAATGAGCAGGTTTTCCCGGCCTTGCAGCCGGGTGATCACATTGCTGACTCCGGCGTCGATGGCCCCGGTCTTCATCACAACGCCCAGAAAACCGCCCACCATCAGGATGAACACGCAGACATCCACTGCGTCATAAAAGCCCCGGAAGGCGGCCTTCAGTGCCGCACCGATGCCCTGCGGCGTGGGGGCGACGGCGTGATAGCTGCCGGAGATGGGGATACCATCGGCGTAGTCATAACTGCCCGCCGGGATGAACCATGTGGACAGTGCCACCAGAAGAATCAGGCAGAACAGGATCGTATACGCGGTGGGCATCCGGAATTTGCGTTGCTCCATGGGAACACTTCCTCCTTGCGGACTGACTTATGCGCCGATGGTAGCCACCATCACGGCCTTGATGGAGTGCATCCGGTTTTCAGCCTCGTCGAAAACCACGCTGTGATGGGAGCGGAACACCTCGTCGGTGACCTCCCGGATGTCCACGCCCTTGGCCTGCCATTCCTTCGCCATCTTCGTTTCAAAATCGTGGAAGGAGGGGAGACAGTGGAGATACAGCACGTCGGGATTCTCCGTGGCCTTCAGGGTGTCCATCGTCACCCGGAAGGGGGACAGCAGCCCTACCCGTTCCGGGATCTGGGCTTCCTCGCCCATAGAGGCCCACACGTCGCCGTAGATCACGTCGGCGCCCTTTAAGTCCTCTGCGTGGTCAGTGATCTCGATGAGGCCGCCGTTTTTCCGGGCCTCGGCAAAGGTGGACTGCACCACCTCCTGATCCATCTGCTTGGCCAGCTCCTCCGGCCCCATGGCTACAAAGTGCATTCCCAGCTTGGCTGCGCCCATCATCCACGCATAGCACATGTTGTTCCGCACATCGCCGGGGAACACCACCTTGATCTTGTTTAAAGGCTTTTTGCAGTGCTCCTCAATGGTCATCAGATCCGCTAAGATCTGGGTGGGATGGTCGGCGTCCGTCAGGCCGTTCCACACCGGCACACCGGACCACTTGGCAAGATCCTCCACCACGGACTGCTCGTAGCCCCGGTACTCGATGCCGTCGAAGAACCGGCCCAGCACCTTGGCACTGTCCTCCAGAGATTCCTTTTTGCCCATCTGGGAGGAGCCAGCGTCCAGATAGGTGACATGGGCGCCCTCCTGGGTGGCCGCTACCTCAAAGGAACAGCGGGTGCGGGTGGAGGTCTTTTCAAACAACAGGACGATGTGCTTGCCCTGTATGGTGGGGGCGCAGACGCCTGCCCGCCGCTTGGCCTTCAGGTCGTGGCCCAGATCCAGCAGATAGCGAAGTTCCTCCGGGGTAAAATCGGCCAGCGAGAGAAAACTGCGGCCCTTTAAATTGACTGCCATGATAATTGCTCCTTTTGATTTACTATAAACTGATTTAGAAATTGTGAGGGCACGGCGCCG
>ERZ831634.3472-NODE-3472-length-11780-cov-6.722644_pt1 | contig 11780 bp, 8 predicted proteins | sample MGYA00519953_ERZ831634 | MGnify/ENA primary metagenome ERZ831634 (study PRJEB31850, sample SAMEA3708718) | human gut metagenome | biome: human gut; feature: human-associated habitat; material: faeces | place: China | collected 2014 ...
GCACCTCGCTCGCCGTATCGGCACTTAGAATTATGCGGTATTGCCATAAAAATAATTATACGCGATTTTGCCCAGCCCTGCAAGCTTTTGTGTAATTTGTCCATAAATGCGTCCGGCATACTATTTGACAATGCCCCCGCTGCGCCTTATAATAGATTTAATTGCAATGTCGTAGTTTGATTCAGGACCCGGTTGCAGCCTTTCGGCTGAACTCTTCGCGTCCAACCTTGATTCAGTAAATCGGCACAGTGCCGTACAAATTTTACATGCGACAAAACATCACGTCCGGGGTACGGTGCTTACCGTGTGTGTAACCACCAACCCTGGCCGAATACAATATGGAGGTTATGCAATGGAAGATCACAACAACGAAAAACGCCCCCGCCAGCAGGGCCGCAGCAATTACACCCGCCGTGCCCCGCGCGCAAATAATAATAACCAGAACCGCAAACCCGGTGCGCCTGCCCCCGCGGCCAGCGCCCCGCAGGCAGCGGCGGAAAAACCACAGCCCCAGCACCGCAAGCCGCAGCGCCGCCGTGCCCCGCAGCCCCAGCAGGCTGCAGCGAGCAATGCGGTGAATGCAGCAGCTCCGGCCCCGGTGCAGCGCCCCCGCAGCCCGCAGCGCCGCAGCTATAAGCAGCATTATTATGATGCTTCCACCCCGGCTGTTCCCATGCACATCTGCCCGCTGGGCGGCCTGGGCGAAGTTGGCAAAAACATCACCCTGTATGAATGCCAGGGCGATATGATCCTGGTGGACTGCGGCTTGGTGTTCCCGGATTCCGATATGTTCGGCGTGGACCTTGTCATTCCGGATTTCACCTATGTATTGGAAAATAAGGACCGCATCAAGGGCCTGTTCATTACCCATGGCCACGAAGACCATATCGGCAGCCTGCCGTATCTGCTCAAAAAGTTCAACGTGCCCATTTACACTGCACGTTTGACCATTGGCCTGATCAAAAACAAGCTGGAGGAGCACGGTCTTGCCTCCAGTGCAGAGTTCCATGAGATCCGTCCCCGCCAGAAAGTGCGCCTTGGCTGCTTTACGGTGGAGCCCATCCATGTCAACCACTCTATCCCGGATTCTCTGGCGTTTGCCATTGACTGCCCGGCAGGCACCGTGCTGCATACCGGCGACTTCAAGATCGACTACACGCCGCTTTCCGGCGATGCCGTTACCGACCTTTCCACCATTGCGGAGTATGGCCGCCGCGGCGTGCTGGCTTTGCTGGCGGATTCTACCAACGCGGAGCGCCCCGGCTTTACGGCAACCGAGCAGACTGTGGCCGAAGGGGTGCGCAGCCTGTTTGCCCGCGCCAAAAACCGCCGCATTATCGTGGCAACCTTTGCTTCCAACATCTACCGCATTCAGCAGATCATTGACCTGGCCATTGAGTATGGCCGCAAGGTGGCCGTCAATGGCCGCAGCATGGTTTCCAACACCGAAATGGCGCGGGAGCTGGGGTATCTGCATGCGCCGGATAATGTGCTGATCGATATCGAGGAGATCAACAAATACCCGCCGGAAAAGGTTGTCCTTATCACCACCGGCAGCCAGGGCGAACCGCTGTCCGCTCTGTCCCGTATGGCGCAGGCCAGCCACCGTACCGTCAAGGTCGGCCCCACTGACTTTATCATTATCTCGGCCCGCCCCATCCCCGGCAACGAAAAGACCGTGACCAAGGTGGTCAACGGCCTTCTGGCCCTGGGCGCAGAGGTCATTTACGAAAACATGTACGATACCCATGTTTCCGGCCACGCCTGCCAGGAAGAGCAGAAGCTGATGCTGACCCTTGCCCACCCGCAGTATTTCCTGCCGGTTCACGGCGAGTTCAAGCAGCTCAAGCGCCACGCCGAAACGGCGGAGCACCTGGGCTATATCCCCAAGCAGAATATTTATATTGCTGAAAATGGCCAGAACATCCGCCTTTCCCGCGATGGCATGGCAGTGGAGGGCACTGTGCCCGCCGGTGCCGTGATGGTGGATGGCTATGGCGTGGGCGATGTGGGCAATGTGGTCCTGCGTGACCGCCACCACCTGTCGGAGGACGGTATCATCATCGTTACCGCAGCCGTGGATGGCAGCACCGGCCAGCTGCTTTCCGGCCCGGACCTGGTTTCCCGCGGCTTTGTCTATGTGCGGGAAAGCGAGGAGCTGATGGACGGTGCCCGCGTGCAGGTTGAAATGGCCCTTGACCGCAGTATGGCGGATAACATGCACGACTGGGCCAGCGTGAAATCCCGCGTGCGGGAGGCGCTTTCCAGCTATATCTACCGCAAAACCAAGCGCAGCCCCATGATTCTGCCCATTCTGATGGAAGTTTGATCCAAACCATATCTGACCGTGACCGCCTGCCCCACATTGCAGGCACCGAGGAACGATGATGAAAAACAAGCTAAGACGTGATATCTTTGTCATTATCTTTTTGCTGCTCGTTGCGTGCATCGCTCTGGCTGTGCCGCTGGCGTTCAGCAACCCGCGCTGGCTGCTGGCACCGGCGCTGCTTGTAGTGTTTGCGTTGGTGGTGGCGGTGCTTGGCATCCGCCGGCTGCGGCGCTTTGTGGCCGATATGCTGTGCGGGACCAACTTTGAGGGCAGCAAGACCCAGTATTCGCTGGCAGATTTTTCCATCCCCACTGCCCTGATTACCGAAGGCTCCGTGGTGTGGTATAATCCGGCCTTCCGGGAGCAGATCCTGGCGGGGCAGGATGCCCTGCTGGCTGCACCGGACCGCCTGATGACCGGCATTGACCTTTCCGTCTGCGCCCGCGCCCACGGCCAGGACCTGACCATTGACGAAAACCGCTACACGGCCTACGCCACAACCAGCCGCAGCAGCAAAACGGGCACATTGCTGTTTTTGGTCAACGATACGTTCTACAAAAACACGCTGGATGAATACACTGCCAGCCGCCCGGCTTACCTGATTATTGGGGTGGACAGCTATGACGAGCTGTTCAACGATATGAAGGACTCCGAGCAGGCGCACGAGCTGGAGGCCATCAACACCCTGCTGGAAGAATACATCGGCCGCACGACCGGTTTCCTGCGCAAGGTGTCCAACAGCCGCTATATTGCGGTGGTGGAAGAGCGGGATATCCGCTGGATGATGGAAGAACGCTTTGATATTCTGGATAAAGTGCGTGCGTTGCACCCCGGCGGAATGCTCACCCTTTCCATCGGCGTAGGCCATGGCGGCGCTACTATGCAGGAATGCCAGGAGATGGCCCGCGAAAGCATTGATATTGCCTTGGGCCGCGGCGGCGACCAGGCTGCCGTGAAAACAGTCGATGGCTTTGAGTTCTTCGGCGGCATTTCCCATGGTGTCGAAAAGCGCAGCCATGTGCGCAGCCGCATCATTGCCAACGCCCTGGCAGACCAGATCCGCCAGAGCGACAGCGTCATCATCATGGGCCACCGCCAGAGCGATTTGGATGCCATCGGCTCCGCCATCGGTTTGCTGCGCATGTGCAAAATGTGCGATGTGCCTTCGGTCATCGCGGTGCGCAGCAAGGCAACGCTGGCGGGCCAGCTGCTGGATGTGTTCAACAAGGCGGGGGAGGACCACAACTTTATTGAACCGGAAGAAACCTATAAGCTCATCACCCCCAAAACCCTGCTGATTGTAACCGACACATACCAAAAGCGCCTGCTGGAAGACCAAAAAATTTACGAAAAATGCAGCCGCGTGGTTGTTATCGACCACCACCGCATGGCGGTAGGGCATATTGATAACCCGATCCTTTTGTATCATGAACCCTTTGCTTCCAGCGCCAGCGAGCTGGTGTGTGAACTGCTGCAATTCATGCCCGCCCAAAACAACATCACTCAGTTGGAAGCCCAGGCGCTGCTGTCTGGCATCATGCTGGATACCCGCAGTTTTGCGCTGCATGTCGGCGTGCGTACCTTTGAGGCTGCCGCCTGGCTGCGCAGCCGCGGGGCCGAAACCGCCGCGACCAAGCGCCTGTTCAATATTTCCAAAGAAGAATACGAAGCCCGCGCCGCTATTGTGGAGGGCGCTTACCTCTACAAAGGCTGTGCTATCGCCACTTCGGATGAGCTTGACCCAGCCATGAGTGTGGTTCTGCCCATGGCAGCCAATGACCTGCTGACCATCAACGGCGTGGATGCCAGCTTTGTGGCAATCGCCAAAAACGGCGGTGTCAACATCTCCGCCCGCAGCATGGGTGCGCTGAACGTACAGGTCATTCTGGAGCCCTTAGGCGGCGGCGGCCACCTGACGATGGCCGGTGCCCAGCTGCGTGATTGTACCGTAAAGGAAGCCGAAGCCCGCATCCGCGCGCAGATCGACGAATACCGCGCCAACCAGGAATGCCAGGAAGAACTGGTGGGTGCAGTTTAACAAATTAAATGATCAGCGAATCCCTGCCAATGGCAGAAAATTATATCAATTACTACATAGAGAGGGGAACCACCACGATGAAAGTTATTCTCAAACAGGATGTCAAGAGCATTGGTAAAAAGGATGAAATCCATGAAGTGTCGGACGGTTACGCCCGCAACTTCCTGTTCCCGCGCGGTCTGGCTGCAGTGGCCGATGCTGACGCTGTGAACACCGCCCGCACCAAGAGCGAAGCCAAAGCCCACCATGAAGCCGAAGCTAAGGCTGCTGCTGAAGAACTGGCTGCCAAGATCAAGGGCCAGATCGTTTCTGTCAAGGTCAAGGGGGGCGCTTCCGGCAAGCTGCACGGCAAAGTGACCGCAAAGGAAGTTGCCGAACAGTTGTACAAGCTGACCGGCACCGAAATCGACAAGAAAAAAATCGAAATGCCCGCCAGCATCAAGGAGTTTGGCAGTTATGATGCCAAAGTCCGCCTGCATGTGGGTGTTGTGGCCGCGTTCAAGGTCAAGGTCGAGGAGGCTCCGCTGTAATTGGCAGGGGGTCTTGTAATTACATTCCAACAAAAACGGCAGGGAGGTGCCTGAATGGCAAACAATGAATTAAGCTTGTCCAGCCTGGGCATTCAGCTGCCGTATAACATGCAGGCGGAACAAAGCGTGCTTGGCGCAGCGCTGATGGATGAAACCATCCTGAACCGCCTGATCACCGAGATGGACCCCGATATGTTCTATTCGGAGCAGAACCGGGCCGTCTATGAGGAAATGCGCCGCCTGTTCAGCGAAAGCGAAGCGGTGGACGTTATCACTCTGGTGGACTCTCTGGCTCAGAACGGTGTGTTCAAGGGCGCAGATGATGCCAAAGTGTACATTACCCGCATTGCGGAAACCGTCCCGGCGATTTCCAACGTCGATTCTTACATCAAGATCGTCAAGGAAAAATATCAAACCCGCCGTCTGATCGAAGCAGCCCGCGATATCCTGCAGCAGTCCAGCGAGGAATCCGATTCTGACCTGCTGCTGGAAAGCGCCGAGCAAAAGCTGTACGATATCCGCAACGGCCAGGACCGCTCCGGCGTTAAAACCATTCAGGAGTCTATTCTGGAAGTTATTGATACCATGCAAAAGCTGTCCGGTGCGGACCGCGATAAATTTGCCGGTATCCCCACAGGCTTCAACTATCTGGATAATATCCTGACCGGCCTTGGCCGTTCGGACCTGATTATTCTGGCGGCCCGCCCCGGTATGGGCAAAACCAGTTTTGCGCTGAACATTGCTACCAATGTGGCCCGCCTGCAAAAGATACCGACCGTCATTTTCAGCTTGGAAATGACCTGCGAACAGCTGACCGACCGCATCCTTTCCAGCACCGCAGGCATTGACAGCCAGGCATTCCGCACCGGCCGCCTGAACAACTCCGACTGGAACGACTTTGCCAATGCAACTTCACTGTTGTATAACGTTCCCATTTACATGGATGATTCCTCCGGCATTTCGGTGCCGGAAATCAAGGCAAAAATCCGCCAGATCAACCAGGACCCCAAACGGGATAAGATCGGTCTGGTCATCATCGACTATTTGCAGTTGATGCAGTCCGCCAAGCGCACCGAAAGCCGCGTGCAGGAAATCAGCGATATCACCCGGAATCTGAAAATTATGGCCAAGGAACTGAACGTTCCTGTCATTGCGCTGTCCCAGCTTTCCCGTGCTGCCGAAAAAACAGCGGGTCGCTCGGACCACCGCCCCCAGCTTTCAGACCTGCGTGATTCCGGCTCTATCGAACAGGATGCGGACGTGGTGCTCTTCCTGTACCGCGCTGCCTATTACAATTCCCAGAACGGCGAAACCGAACAGGCGAACGAAAACGAAGCCGAATGTATCGTGGCCAAAAACCGCCATGGCGAAACCAGTGTGGTCCGCCTTGGCTGGGATGGCGCCCATACCCGGTTCAGCAATCTGGACGAGATCCATGAACAGTACTGACGCAGACAATTCATTGCAAAACCCAGTAAACACGATGGAACAAACCTTGCTGGCCTATTGCCGCCGGCAGGGTTTGTTTCGGTTGGGGGACCGTGTCATCGTTGCCTGCTCCGGCGGGGCGGATTCGATGGCGCTGCTCTGTTTTCTGCTGCGCTGCAAAGCGGAACTTGGCATCACCGTCATGGCGGCCCATGTGGACCACGGAATCCGGGGCGAAGCTGCCCATGCGGATGCCCGCTTTGTGGCGGAGTTCTGCCGCACGCATCATGTGCCGTTCTTTTTGTACGATGCCGCTGCCAGCGGGGTGCAGATTCCCCCAAACCCCAGTGAGAACTGGGCGCGCAGCCTGCGCTATACCTGGTTTGATGCGCTGGCCGCACAGCAGCATGCCTGCATTGCCACAGCGCATACGTTATCTGACCAGGCGGAAACGGTGTTGTTCCGCATGGCGCGCGGTACCGGCCTGCACGGCATGGCGGGTATTCCGGCGGTACGGGGCGTGTACCGCCGCCCATTTTTGTGCCTGACAAGGAGCGATACCACGGCATACTGCGCCGCCCTTGGGCAACACTATGTTCAGGACGAAAGCAATTTCAGCGATGCCTATGCCCGCAACCGTATCCGCCATTATGCTGTTCCGGCGCTGCAAACCATCAATCCGGCGGCAGAGCGGGCCGTGGGGCGGCTGTGCAACCAGCTGCAGGAGCTGAACATCTGGCTGGAAAACCTGGCCGAAAAACTGCTGGCGCAGGCTGCCTGCGGGGGCGGGTACAGCATCCCGATTCTTGCCGCGGCGGATGCCCCGGTGCTGGCTGCTGCCCTGCGCATGCTGGCAGCCCGCGCGCGTGACCCTGAAGAAAAATATGTGCAGGCTCTTGCGGCCATTGTTCGGCAGGGCAGCGGTGCGGTACAGCTGACGCCGGATGCCTGCTGGACTGCGGCAAACGGCATTTTGTACTGCCGCTCAGTGCTAAAAATGCAGCCGGAAGCCATTCCCGTGCCGCACCAGCTGCTAAAAAACGGCGTTTACTGCCTGCCAGGGGGCTATGAGCTGGAGATTCAACAACTAAATTATGAAGTTTTTTTGAAAAATCCATCATTTTTGAAAAAAGACTACACCTATTGTGCAGATTATGCTAAAATAAATAAGAATATTTTTGTGAGGACCCGCCAACCCGGCGATACGTTCCGCCCGGCGGGACGTCACGTTGGCAAAACGCTCAAAAAATATCTGAATGAGGCAAAAGTTCCTGTGGCTGAACGGACGCTGATGCCGCTGCTGGCCTGCGGTAGCCAGGTGCTTTGGCTGTGGGGGGCAGGCTTTGCGGACGGTTTGTCCCCGGATGATGGGACAAAGCAGATCCTGTTGATTCGGCAAAGCCGCCAGCCTGCGGCCCCGGAGCAGGAACAAGATCATAATATTGGAGGAACAGATCATGCATGATATGAATAATGATATCGCCAAGGTTTTGATTTCGGAAGAGCAGCTGCAAGCCAAGGTGGCTGAATTGGGGGCACAGATCAGCCGCGATTACGAGGGCAAAGATTTGTTGCTGGTGTCTATCCTGAAAGGCTCCGTGGTGTTCATGGCCGATTTGATGCGCGCCATTACGGAACCCTGCAGCATTGACTTTATGGTGGTTTCCAGCTATGGCGGTGCCAACACCACTTCTACGGGCCTTGTCAAGATCGTCAAGGACCTGGATCAGGATCTTTCCGGCAAGGATGTTCTGATCGTGGAGGATATTCTGGATACTGGCGTCACGTTGTCTCACTTGGTGCCCATGCTGAAATTGCGCCGCCCCAACAGCGTGCGCCTGTGCACCATCCTCAGCAAGCCCAGCCGCCGCAAGGTGGATATTGAGCCGGACTACTGCGGTTTTGAAGTGCCCGATGAATTTGTTGTGGGCTATGGCCTTGACTATGACGAAAAGTACCGCAACCTGCCGTATGTCGGCGTGTTAAAACCGGAAGTATATTCCAAATAAAATTCTGTCTTGGCAGAATAACCAATCGCCCGCCGTTTTGGCGGATTTTGACAGGGAGTTGATTTTTTGCAGCACAAACCGCGTTTCAGCGGCATTATCATTGCCGCTGTCCTGATGGTGGCAGCACTCGTGATGATCTCCAGCTATTCCAGCCTGTTTGCCTCCAGCAAGAGCACCATGATGTTGTCCGAAGCCATGGGGTACTTTGAATCCAATCAGGTCACCTACTTTAACCTGGACCTGAACACCGGCGTTATCGAGATGAGCGTGAAAGAAGGTGAACATCCGCTGCCGGAATCCGGCACGTCCAGCGAAACATCCAACGGCCTGCTTGCAGAAATTTACGGCGATGGCACCGATGCTTACGCCCCCAAGAACGGCGGGGCAGCGGTCATTACCTACAAGCTGCCGTATCCTTCTTATTTCCTGCAATTCTACCTCAAGGATTATATCGACCAGTATAATGCAGCCAACCCGGATGCGCCCATGCAGTACGATATGGTCGCCGTTAAGACCAACGTGCCCTGGTTTGAGATCATCCTGTACGCTTTTATGATCGGCAGCGTGGTGCTGCTCTTCATGTCCATGTACCGCGGCGGTGCCGGTGGCGGCGGCCTGATGAATGTTGGCCGTGCCAAGGTCAAGGACCAGCAGGAAGGCCAGCGCAAGGCAACCTTTGCCGATGTTGCCGGTGCGGATGAAGAAAAGGCTGAACTCCAGGAAGTGGTTCAGTTCCTGAAAGCACCGGAAAAGTTCAACTCCCTGGGGGCGCGCATTCCCCACGGCGTTCTGCTTGTCGGCCCTCCGGGCACCGGCAAAACGCTGCTGGCCCGTGCCTGTGCAGGCGAGGCCGGCGTTCCGTTCTATGCCATCTCCGGTTCCGACTTTGTGGAAATGTATGTCGGCGTCGGCGCATCCCGTGTGCGCGATCTGTTTGAAAAAGCCAAAAAGACAATGCCCTCCATCATCTTTATTGATGAGATCGATGCCGTGGGCCGTCAGCGTGGTGCCGGCCTTGGCGGCGGGCATGACGAGCGCGAGCAGACCCTGAACCAGCTGCTGGTTGAGATGGACGGCTTTGACGCCAACGACGGCGTTATCGTGATGGCTGCCACCAACCGCGCCGATATTCTGGATAAGGCTCTGCTGCGTCCCGGCCGTTTTGACCGTCAGGTTTATGTTGGTCTGCCGGATGTGAAGGGCCGCGAGGAGATTCTGCGCGTTCACACCAAGAACAAGCCCCTTGGCCCCGATGTCAGCCTGAAAACCATCGCCAAGTCCACCGCGGGCTTCTCCGGTGCCGACCTGGAAAACCTTGTCAACGAAGCCGCCCTGCTGGCTGCGCGCAAGGGCAAAAAGGCCATCACCGAACCCGAAATCGAGGAAGCTTCCATCAAGGTTGTGGCTGGCCCCGAAAAGAAGAGCCGCGTTGTGACCGATGCCGAAAAGCGCCTGACCTCTTACCACGAGGCCGGCCATGCCATTACCGGCTATTTCTGCAAAACGCATGATCCCGTGCACCAGATCAGCATTATCCCGCGTGGTTCGGCAGGCGGCTTTACCATGTATCTGCCAGAAAAAGACCCCAGCTATGTGACCAAGACCGCCATGAACGAGAACATTGTCTGCCTGTTGGGCGGCCGTGTGGCGGAGCAGCTGGTGCTGGATGATATCTCCACCGGTGCTTCCAACGACCTGCAGCGTGCCACGGATACCGCCCGCGCCATGGTGACCCGCTATGGCTTCTCGGAGCGCATGGGCCCGGTGGTTTATGGCACCGACCCTGGCGAAACCTTCCTTGGCCGAGACTTTGGCCAGGGCAAGGGCTATTCTGAAAATACGGCGTCCGAAATTGATAATGAGATCCGTGATATCATGGATGAATCTTACGAGACGGCCCGCCGCATTTTGACCGAGCACATGACTGAGCTGCACCGTGTGGCCGGTGTGCTGATGGAACGCGAAAAGATCAGCGGCGAAGAGTTTGACGCCCTGATGAAAGGCGAAAACCTGGCACCCTTTGGGCTGGATACCCCCGCGCCTGCCGCAGCCCCTGCATCGGCAGAGCAGCCCGCCGCGCCGGAACAGCCCTCCGAACCGTCTGATGAAAATTGAGGCAAGGTGAAACACAATGGATCAAAATTTTTCCCTGATGGCGCAATCCCGTGCCAATTATTACACTGCCGGAAGCCCGGTCCAGTTTGTCCGTGTTGAGCTGCTGAAAGGGGATGTCACGGGTGAAGTTGCGGTCTGCCTGACCTTTAAGAATGTTGGCACAGAACCGCTGACCGGCTTTATCATCCACTTCAAGTGCAAAGATGCTTCTGGTCAGATCCTGTGCGAGGATGATTTCTATTATGAGCAGCTCAATGTGCAGCCCGGCGAACTGTTTGGTGCCGATGACGCTGTGTTTGTCAGCGATACGCCGGTTTCCAGCGTGGAAATTGAGCAGGACCGTGCTTTCCTGAACGGTCGCGGCGTGGATCTGCGTAATTATAAGCGTGTCCGCCTGCAGGCCCCCCGTGTGCTGCCTGGCTCTATTGCCCGCACACTTCAGACCCGCACCAACAATAAGATGCTGACCTGCGTCCCGCAGGATACCGAAAATGGCTGGTTCTGCGCCTGCGGCGCGTTCCACCCCAACGAGGAAGCTGTTTCCGTCTGCAGCGAGTGCGGCGGCGACCGCGCTTACATCAAGGCAACCCTGACCCGCATCCTGGAGGAAGCCCGGCAGACCGCCGAACAGCAGCAGCGCGAAATCAACGCCGTGGCCAATGGCGTTGACCCCGCAGCAGCCCAGGCAGCCCAGGCAGCCCAGGCAGCCCAGGCCGCTGCCACCGCCGCCGCGGCTCAGGCAGCCATCAGCCAGGAGCCCACCGCACAGTTCACCCCGCCCGCCCCGGCCCAGGAACCGGAAGAAGAGGACGAGGACGACGAAGCAACCAACGCCGAAATGGACCGCGTGCGCCGCTATGTCCCCAAAGGCCATCTGTTTGCCGATGAAGAGGATGAAGAGGACGAGCATACCCGCATGTTCGATGATGAGGAAGAGGAAAGCGACGATGACGAAGAACCCCGCCGTGGCCGTTATGCGGACGATGACGAGGAGAGCGAGGACGATGTAATGGCCGAGCGTATCATCCATTGGGCACCGCCCATCACCGCAGTGGTCTGTGCGCTCATCATTGCTGTGTCGCTGATCTACCACTTTGTCATCGCCTGATCGCCTGCTGTTTATCGGCAAAGGCGGGCTGACCCGCTGATATTTATCCGGGCAGGATAAAGCAAAATAAACCAAAACCAGCCGCCGGGCAGGGGAAAATCCCTGAAGCCGGCGGCTGGTTTTCTATTTGTTCTATTCCGTGTCTGTGCTTATTGCTGCCATCAGGAATATAGGGCAATACCGCATAATTCTAAGTGCCGATACGGCGAGCGAGGTGCGGCAG
>ERZ831634.3475-NODE-3475-length-11777-cov-19.522692_pt1 | contig 11777 bp, 10 predicted proteins | sample MGYA00519953_ERZ831634 | MGnify/ENA primary metagenome ERZ831634 (study PRJEB31850, sample SAMEA3708718) | human gut metagenome | biome: human gut; feature: human-associated habitat; material: faeces | place: China | collected 2014 ...
ATCTATGCGTCAGAAAGAGATGAGAGGCTTACTTTTTTTCGCCCTTGGGCAGCAGACCGGCGCGCTCCAGAGCCGGGCGCAGGGCCAGATACAGGATGACCACGCAGATGGTGGAGGCTACGCTGTTGACAAAGGTGACACCACCGGCAATCTTGGACAGGGCCTGTGCCACGGTGTACTCCTGGCCAAAGATGTAAATGTTGCGGAAATAGCCCAGGAACGGGTCGGTGATGACGTTCAGCAGCAGGCCGGAGCCGCCTGCCACGATGACCTTGAGCAGGTAGCCCTTGCTGTGGCGGTCGAGATCGCGCAGTTTGAACACCTTGTGGGCCACGGCACCGCAGGTGATGCCGATGATGAACTTCAGCACAAAGGTGGTCACGGCATAGCCCGGGTCACCGGCCAGGATATCGGCCAGAGCCAGACCGATCGCACCGGCCAGGCCGCCGGAAACGCCGTCCAGCAGCAGGGCGGTCAGGGCGGTGAAGGTGTTGCCCAGATGGAACGAGGAGCCGCCGTAGAACGGCACGCGGAAGAACAGGTATGCCACCAGGCTCAGCGCGGCCATAACGCCGGTCAGGGCCAGCTCCTTGGTGGTAAAGGTGCGCTTGTACAGCACACTGCCGAACAGGATGACGACGATCACCACAGCCAGCAGCAGCCACATTGCAGTTGTAGACATGATTTTTTCCCTCCGATTTCTTTCGGGGCGAACCCCCTCCATCCTGTTTTGCAGGATCGTTCGCCCGTTTCAAAGCCACTTACCCATAAAACTACTTGACATTTGGGTGTGTGGTTGGTATGCTCCTATTATACGCGAAACTGGCACCATGAAAATATCCAGAATAAAGTTTTTTTATGGGGTCAGTTTGGCAAAGCACCCAAAAAGGGGAGGAGTCTTATGTTTCATCTGACAACTGCACTGGATGCCGTCAGCGGGGTGCCGCTGTACGAGCAGCTCTATGAGAGCCTTGCCGCCGAGATGCGCAGCGGGGCCATTCCGGCGGGCACCCGGATGCCCGGCAAGCGGCGGCTGGCGGCAGAGCTGTCGGTTTCTGTCAACACGGTGGACGCGGCATATCAGATCCTGGCGACCGAGGGCTACATGGAGCCGCGGGAGCGCAGCGGCTTTTATGTACAGGAATATCTTGCCCTGCCCACCCGGCCCGAGGAAGTGCCGCCCCCGGTGTCTGCCGCTCCGCCGGAAGCAGCCGAGCCGCCCGTCCGGTTCGATCTGTCCACTCGGGGCGTGGACCCGGGGCTGTTCCCGTTCCGCACCTGGGCCCGGCTGCAGAAGGAACTGCTCTATTCCTCGCCCCAGCTGCTGGCCCATGGCGATGCACAGGGGGACGTGGAGCTGCGGCAGGCGCTGGCGGATTATCTGGAGGAATACCGGGGCGTGCGGTGCACCGCCGAGCAGGTGGTGGTGGGTGCCGGTATGGAGTATCTGCTGAGCCTGCTGGCCCCGCTCCTGCCCGGCAAAACGGCGGTGGAAAACCCCGGCTACCAGCGCGCGAAGCAGGTGCTGGAAAACAACGGCGTGGCGTGCTGCTGCCTGCCTGTGGATGCGGACGGCCTTTCTGTTGAGGCATTGTCCGGCTCGGGCGCGGCGGTGTGCTATGTCACGCCCAGCCACCAGTTCCCCACGGGCGTGACCATGCCGGCGGGCCGCCGCACGGAGCTGCTCCACTGGGCCTCCCGCTGCCCGGGCCAGCGGTATATCATAGAGGACGATTACGATTCGGAGTTCCGCTTTGATACCCGCCCCCTGCCCAGCCTGCAGGGCATGGCCGGGGCCGACGGCCCGGTGGTCTACCTCTCCACCTGCTCCCGCAGTCTGGCCCCCGGCATCCGCATCGCCTACATGGTGCTGCCCCGGCAGCTGCTGCCCGCCTGGCGGGCAAAGTACCGGATCTATTCCGGCACCGTCAGCCGGTTTGAGCAGCAGACCCTGGCCCGCTTTATCCGCGAGGGCTACTTCACCCGGCATCTTGCCCGGGAGCGCGTGGCCTACAAGGCCCGGCGGGATGCTCTGGCTGCCTCTCTGCGCGCTGCCTTTGCGCCGGACGAGCTGACCCTGACCGGCCTGCACACCGGCCTGCATCTGTTGGCAAGGCTGAAAAATGCCCCGCCGGATGCCGCCCTTCGCGCCGCCGCAAAGGCGCAGGGCGTGGCCCTGAGTTTACTGAGCGATTATGACCTGACCGGAGGGGAACAGGATTTTTCCGGTACGTTTGTGCTGGGCTATGGCTCCCTGAGCGAGGCATCATTCCCCGAGGCGGGCGAAACGCTGAGGAAGGTCTGCACCGCCGCTTGGGAAGCGTCTGTGACCGTGTAAGTGCCCGCTTTTGCATCCCACGCCCCGGGCAGGGCCTCGGCGTGGGGGAGGGCGCTGTTGTTGGCCAGAAACTCCAGGACCGTGCCCAGCAGGGTATAATCCTGTGCTGCAAAGTCGGTGAGCAGGGCCGTGCTGCTGGCCCGCAGGGCATCCGGCAGGGTGGCGGGCAGCAGGGCGAGGTCCTGCCGGAAAAAGGCTTCCCACACTGCCGCCCGGGCGGCGGCCCGGCGGGCAGGCGGCAGGATGCCGTCCGCATCCCAGCCGGAGAGCAGAGCGTGGGCCTCCTTGGCTGAAATGCTCTGCACGGCGGCGGAAAGCCCGGTTTCGGCCAGCTCATCGGCAGTCAGTGCCCCCGAAAACCCCACCCGCACCGGCCCGTAACGGGAAGCAGTCTTTTCCAGCACGGCGGGGGACAGCGCCAGATAAAGCATATCCTCCGGCAGGCCCAGCACCTCCAGAAGCGCCTGACGGCACCGGGCGGGCCCCGCCGCTCCGTAGCAGTGGGCAAGACTGGCAGTCTCTCCATTGAAGGGCACGGTCAGCTCCCCCGGCACGGCCAGCAGGTTCAGACTGTTCTGGGCGGCGTTCAGGTAGACCAGCAAAAAGCCCGGCTGCTCCCCGGCGGTGCAGAGAAGCAGGGTCATCCGGTGCTCGGCCCGGGGTAACTGGATGGGCACCCCGCTCTGGGGCTGGGCGGTCTGGATGCGGGTGCGCACCATCTGCCGGGTGAGCAGGACTGTGCCGCCCACCAGCGGCAGCAGCACCAGAAGTGCCGCCCCCAAAGCCGCCCAGAAGGGCCTCCAACCGTTCTTGTGCATCTCGTGTTCCTCCGTTCCGTTTTGGAACAGGGTGGGCCGGGATATTCTTTTTTATACAGAAACCGCTGCCCGGGCATGAAAACGCCCCCTGTGCCATACAGTAGAGCACGGGGGGCGTTTGTGTATGTGGGAGAGCCTGGTGCGGGTGAATGCGGTGGTCAGCGGTGTGGTATGGGGGCCGGTGGGGCTGGCGCTGCTGTTTGGCACCGGCTGCCTGCTGACGGTGCGCACCGGATTTTTCCAGCTGCGGTATTTCGGGTACTGGATGCGCAACACCATCGGGGCCATCTTCCTGGACCGGAATGTGACCGCCCACACGGACGATGAAGCCATCAGCCAGTTTCAGAGCCTTTGCACAGCGCTGGCGGCGACCATCGGCACCGGCAACATCGTGGGCGTGGCGGCGGCCATTCTGGCAGGCGGGCCGGGGGCTGTGTTCTGGATGTGGGTCATGGCCCTGCTGGGGATGATGACCAGTTATGCCGAGAACGTGCTGGGCATCTGCTACCGCCGCCGGGATGCCGCCGGAAGATGGTGCGGCGGACCCATGTACTATCTGGCCGAGGGGCTGGGCGGCGGCTTTGGCCGAGCACTGGCGGTGTTGTTTGCCTGCTTTTGCGTGCTGGCCAGCTTCGGCATGGGGAACATGAGCCAGATCAACTCCATTGCGGGCAATCTGCAGGCGGTGTTCCGGGTGCCGCCGGTGGCAACGGGCATCGTACTGGCCCTGCTCACCGGGCGGGTCATACTGGGCGGGCTGAAGCGGGTGGCCGCAGTCACGGAGGCCATCGTCCCGCTCATGGCCCTGTTCTACCTGTTCGGGGCGCTGACCGTGGTCTGTGTCCATTGGGCGGCTGTCCCGGCGGCATTCGCGGCCATCTTCCGGGGGGCGTTTGGCTTGCAGGCCGCCGGGGGCGGGGTGCTGGGCTACGGCATGGCCCGGGCCATCAGCTGGGGATTCAAGCGGGGAGCCTTTTCCAACGAAGCAGGATTGGGCGCATCGGTGCTGGTGTACTGCGCGGCCAATGTGGAGGAGCCTGTCCAGCAGGGAATGTGGGGCATGTTCGAGGTGTTTGCAGATACCATGGTGGTCTGCACCCTCACGGCCCTTGTGGTACTCACCAGCGGCCTTGTGGATCTGGACACCGGTGCGGCGCTGACCGGCGTGGAAGGCTCCGCACTGGTGGGGCAGGCCTTTTCCACGGTGTTTGGGGCGTTCGGGCCGCAGTTCATCGCGGTGTCGGTCCTGCTGTTTGCCTATTCCACTACGCTGGGGTGGAGCCATTACGGCACCCGGGCAGTGGTGTATCTGCTGGGGGAGCGTGCCGCCGCAGGATATAAACTGGTGTTTGCGGCCATGGTGCTGGTGGGTGCTGTGATGAAGCTGGATCTGGCCTGGGCGCTCTCCGATACCTTCAACGGCCTGATGATGCTGCCCAATCTTGTGGGCGTGGTGGGGCTTTCGGGAGTGGTGGTCCGAGAGACACAAGCGTATCTGAAACGAAAATGACCTTCTCCGTCCCTGCAGTCTGTCTGTCAGATGCGGGATGGAGAGGGTCATTCTTTATCGCTTCTTTTTATTCGGCTTCGGGGCAGGCCGCTTCAGGCTCCGCACCGCGTCACGCCCGGCGGCGATGCCGCTGCCAAAGGCCCAGTGCAGGTTGAAGCCGCCGCAGCTGCCGGCGCAGTCCAGCGTTTCACCCACAAAGTAAAGGCCGGGGCAGCCCTTGAACTGGAAGCTGGGGGTCACTTCGGTCAGGCTCAGGCCGCCGCCGGTGGTCTGGGCCTGCTTCCAGCCGCAGGGGGTCAGACCCTCGAACAGCCAGTGCTTGGCCGCGTTGGCCAGCACCTGCCAGGCGGCATCCGGCAGGGTGTCCACCGGTTTTTCAGGCAGCTTTGCCGCTGCCCACAGGGCGCGGCCCAGCTTGGGATTGAGCAGACCTGTCCAGAAATCCGCAGGTGCCTTGCCCGGCAGCAGGGGCACCCGGGCCGCAAACAGGGCGGTCAGGGCAGTTTCGTCCAGCATGGGGAAGAGGTCCAGCTCAACGGCCGGGCGCTTTGGCCCCCGCCCCGGGGCCAGATGGCCGGACAGCTGCATGATGCAGATGCCCGAAAGCCCATAGTCCGTGAACTGCACCTCGCCGTTTTCCACGGCCACGGTGCAGTGGCGGTCGAGGTCCAGCAGGGTGGCAGCGGCCTTGGCCCGGATGCCGGCCAGAGATCGGTTGGGCTTGGTTGTCTGCAGGGCAGTCAGGCAGGGGTACAGCGGCTCCAGCTTTCCGCCGCACTGGGCGGCGAATCGGGTGCCGAAGCCGTCGGTGCCGAACTGCGGCCCGGCATTGCCGCCCATGGCGCAGATAACGGCATCGGCCCGCAGGGTCTGGTCCTGACCCTCGGCATTCTCACACAGGATGGTGTAGCCGCTGCGGTTCTGGCTCAGGGTCTGCACAGTGCAGCCGGTACGCACCTCCACGCCCAGCCGGGCAAGGTGGCCTTCCAGCAGGGCCAGCACGTCTGCGGCCTGGTTGGAGTAGGGGTACACCCGCCCGGCCTCATCGGTGCGGGTGTACAGGCCCAGCGCCGCGAACCATTCCAGCGGTGCGGCGGCATCCACCGCGGCCAGCAGGGGCCGCAGGGCGGCGGGGTCAGCGGTGAAATACTGCTCCGGTGCAATGCCGGTGTTGTCCAAATTGCAGCGGCCGTTGCCGGTGGCCAACAGCTTTTTGCCGCACCTGGGGTTGCGGTCCAGCACCGTCACCCGCACTGCCCCTGCCGGGGCAGACTGGGCGGCGGCCAATGCGGCGGCAAGGCCCGCTGCACCGCCGCCCAATATCACGATCTGCTGCATAAGAGCACCCCCTCAGAAATCCATACATTTTATTATAACATACACAGCAGCAAAAGGATAGAAGAATGCCCCAAATTTGCAGCGAATAATCTTTGACGAAAGCCTTGACAGAAAAAGCAGAATTTGGTAGTGTTGATTCGACGGAATTGCGTGGTTTCGCAGGCTGTGGAAATGCGGCCGGAAAAGGGCAGAGAGTTGGGACTCTGCTGAGGAGAAGCTGAATATGTGGAAGAAAAAAGAAAGATGGACGGCAGCTGCGCTGCTGCTGGCGATGGTCGTGGTGACAGGTCTGTGCTGGTACGTCCTGTACATCCGGCAGCAGTTCTATGACGAAGGCACCCGCAACCTGCTGGAGACCTATGAGCAGGTGGATAAGGCGTTTACCATCTTCAGCCGGAGCAACTGGAACATGCTGAACGAGTGGGGCAAGAGCCTGCAGGCTGCCAATGAGGAGGGCCTGGCGGAGGGACGCCTGCGCAGCTATGAGGCCGAGCGGGAGATCTGGCGGTACAGCAGCGTGTATCTGTTCAATGAAAACTGCGAATATTGGAGCATCCGGGGCAAGCATGAAAAAGTGGATCACCTCTGGACGGCCTTTGAGGAGATGTACCGCACCGGCAAGCCTACGGTGTCCAGCTACATCATGCGGAGCGGGGAGCGCCGGGTGGTATACTCTGCGCCCATTGCGCCGGTGGAGATCGACGGCACCACCTACACCAGCCTTGCCGTGAGCTATCGGAATAAGACCATAGAGGAATTGATTGGCGGCAGTGCTTACGGCGGCCAGAGCGACTGCTACATCATCCATCCCGATGGCGATGTGATGCTCTCGGAGGAGCCCAAGAGCGAGATCGAGGACTGGATGGACAACCTGTTCGACTACCTGCAGAAGCATGCGCAGGTGGATGCGGGCACACTGAGCCGGGCCCGGCAGGACGTGGCAGAGGGCCGCAGCGGCAGCCTTTCCTACTGGCTTGAGGGCAAGAGCTATTATCTGGTCTACCAGCCTGTGGGCTTTCAGGATCTGTCCATTGTGGGCATCGTCGGCCGTGGCGTGGTGGACAGTGGAATGCGGAAGATCCAGAACGCCACCATCCTGCTGCTGGCTGGGCTGTTCTTCTGCGCAGGCATCGTGCTGGTGCACGGTGTCCGCACCGATGCCCGCCTGCGCGTGGAGGAAAAGGAGCGCGCCCTCCGGCAGGAAGGGGAGGCCCGCCAGCAGATGGAGGACCTGGCCAACACCGACGGCCTGACCGGACTGTATAATGAACGCTATTTTGACGCATTGTTGAAAGAAAACGAGCTGAACAGGACACCGTTTGTCCTGTTCTACCTCGACCTTGACCGTTTCAAGCCTGTGAACGACCGTTACGGCCACGATGTGGGCGACCAGCTGCTCAAGGAGGTGGCCGGCCGCCTGCGGGGCTGCGTGCGGGAGAGCGATGCGGTGTTCCGCATCGGCGGGGATGAGTTCGCCCTCATCGTCAACGGAACCGTAACGGAGGGGTTCTGCAAGAGCCGGGTGGAAAAGATCAAGGCAGCCATCCGGGAGCCTTACCGCCTGAAGGATGCAGAGGTGCAGGTTGGCACCAGCTGCGGCTGTGCGGTCTACCCCTGCGACAGCGACGATGTGCGCGCCATCCGCATTCTGGCCGACCACCGGATGTATGAGGATAAGCAGCGCTCCGGCAGGAGCTGCGAGTGACGAGAACGATAAAAGCTTTCTCCCAGTTTCTTGTGCTTTCTCCCAAAATGAGCGTATAATTGGGAGAAGGAAGAACGGGCTGGGAGAAGGAATGGGTGAATCATGCGTACATTTGATTATAAAAAGATTGCAGAATACTCCTGGGATAATGAGGTCTTGTCTTATGTTGCGAAGATCCATGAATGCAAGGGGCGGCAGGAACTATATCTGAAACAAAGGCCCGCTGAATTGGAGCGGCTGGTGGAGATCGCAAAGATCCAAAGTACAGAGTCCTCCAATCGAATCGAAGGGATCATCACGACCAATGCACGCCTGAAACAGCTGGTTGAAGATAAAACGACTCCACGTAACCGGGACGAAATGGAGATATTGGGATATCGGAATGTTTTAAATCTCATCCACGAGAACTATGCCTATATTCCGGTAGAGCCGGGGTACATCCTGCAACTGCACCGTGATCTGCTGAAATATACGAATTTGACCTATCGAGGACATTTTAAGACTACACCCAATGAGATCGATATGACCCTTCCCAGCGGGGAACGCCATGTGCTGTTCCGCCCGCTGGAACCATACGAGACACCGGGTGCTGTGGAGGCACTTTGCCGTACTTATCAGGATGTGCTGCACAGAGAACTCGTTGATCCCCTGCTTTTGATCCCCTGTTTTATCTTGGATTTTCTCTGTATCCATCCTTTCAATGATGGTAACGGCAGAATGAGCCGGCTGCTGACCCTTTTGATGCTGTATCAGAATGGATATGTTGTGGGGCAGTACATCAGCATTGAAAAAGCAATTGCAGAGACTAAGGATGAGTACTATGCAGCACTGGCGCAGGCTGATCAGCACTGGCATGAGGAGGAAAATGACCCGACACCGTTTATCAAATATATGCTGGCAGTGATCTACTCCTGTTATCAGGATTTTGAGCAGCGGGTCGATCTGGTTGGCGGGGGACAGAAGCGCGTGACGGCGTACGAACGAGTGCGCAGTTATGCGATGGAAAGGCTGGGAGCCTTTACAAAACAGGAGGCAGCAGAGGCCTGCCCGGGCTTTGGTACAAGCTCGATTGAAAGCGCGCTGAAAAAACTGACAGAGGAGGGCGTTCTGGAGAGGATCGGCGCGGGCAGAAAGACGCAGTATGTGCGCAGGTAAGGCTCCGGCAGGAGCTGAATGAATAATTCCCTTCCTGTTTCCACAGAATAACCATACTTCACAGAAATCTGGAAGCAAAACCGGAACATGGAAAGGAAGGGAACCTTATGAAAGCAACCGGCATCGTGCGCCGCATCGATGAGCTGGGGCGGGTGGTCATCCCCAAGGAGATCCGCCGCACCCAGCGCATCCGCAGGGGAGACCCGCTGGAGATCTTCACAACGGGGGATGGCGAGGTCATCTTCAAAAAGTATTCGCCCATGGGGGAACTGAGCGGGGTGACGGCCCAGTATGTGGATGTGCTGAGCAAGTGCTTTGCCCTGACGGCCTTTGTCTCAGACCGGGACCGCATTCTGGCGGCATCCGGTGCGGGCAGGCGGGATCTGGCAGACCGCAGCGTGAGCCAGCCGCTGGAAAAGCTGATGGACAGCCGCAAGCCCTACCAGAGCGATGGCAGCCCCGAAAAGGCATTGCTGCCCTGTGAGGGCTCACCCCGGGCGCTGCTGTGCGCTGTGCCCATCATTGCGGCGGGGGATGTCACCGGCAGTGTGGGCCTGCTTACGGAGGACCGCACTGCCAAGCCCGATGCCGCCCAGCTCAAGGCGGTGAACGTGGCGGCGGCATTTCTGGCAAAGCAGATGGAGGAATGATCTATTATATAGGAGAGCCGCCGCAGGGCGGCTCTTTTTTGTGCGGCCTTTATGACAGAATTATGAATCTTTCAAAACTTTTCTGAGAAGCTATTGACAGCGCCGCAAAATTGGGTATAATGGTCTTAGCACTCAGGAAGAAGGAGTGCTAAAGAACGAAAAGCGAACGAAGGAGGCAGGCGCTATGACGATGGATGCACGCAAGCAGCGTGTCTTGCAGGCAATCGTTGCGCTGTATGGCCTCGAGGGCGAGCCCGTGGGCAGCAGTGTGCTGGCAAACTACTTTGATATGGCAGTTTCCAGTGCCACGCTGCGCAACGAGATGGCCGCGCTGACCAAGCTGGGTCTGCTGGAGCAGCCCCACACCAGCGCAGGCCGTGTCCCCAGTGCCAAGGGCTACCGTTATTATCTGGATCATCTTCTCACCGATGACCAGCCGCTGGACCGTGTGACCCGCGCCCGTGTGGACGCGGTGTTCGCAAGCCTTGACCACGAGCCGGAAAAGCTGGCACAGGGTGCCGCCAAGGCGCTGGCCGCCATCAGCGGCTGCACCGCCGCCGTCAGCACCCCCTGCGCCGAGGATCTGTGCATCGCCCATTACGAGGTGGTGCAGGTGGGCCGCAGCGCCGCAGCGGTGCTGGCTGTGACCACTGCCGGTTATGTCCGCACCCGTGTGGCGCGGGTCCGCACCGGTCTTTCCCGGGAAAATGCAGCGGTGCTTGCCGCCCTGCTCAACCGGAACCTGACCTTTGTGGCTCCTGTTGATCTGTCGCCCCGGCTCCTTGCAGAGCTGTGCAGCCAGATCAGCCCGGAGCTGGTGCCGGTGATCAGCGCCGCCGCCGCCATCCTGCAGGATTCCACCCAGCCCCATGTGTATCTGGGTGGTGAGCAGTACCTGCTGGATTGGCCCCAGCTGGACGGCAAGGTGGGCAGCATCCTGAGCCTGCTGAACGACGAAGAGCAGGCCGCCGCCCTCATTGCACCCCCGGCAGAGCAGAGCGAAAGCATCCTGCTGGGCGAGGATCTGGAACCTCAGATCCCCGGCCTGTGCATCGTGAGTGACCGGTATCTGGTGGGCGGAGGCCTCTGGGGCTCCGTGGCCCTCATCGGCCCCACCCGGATGCCCTTCCAGAAGCTGATGCCGCTGCTCCACACCTTTGCCGATCAGCTTGGCGAAGGAATGAGCGGCAAACGAAAAGATACCCCGCAGGCAGCCGCACCCCGGCGGACTGTGATCTATAAGGAGGACCTGGAATGAGCGAAGAAACAAAAAAGACCCCGCAGGCAGAAGAACCTGCCGTGGAGCCCAACACCGCCGAGCAGGCCGCCCCGGAAACTGCACCTGAGCAGGCAGCGGCTCCCGAGACGAACGCTGAAGCGGCAGACCCCAAGAAAAAGGATGGCTTCTTCAACAAGAAGGCCCGGGAGCTGGAGGCCGTGAAAGCAAAGCTGGACGCGGCTGAGAAGAATGCCAATCAGGCCAAGGATCAGCTGCTGCGGATGGCCGCCGAGTATGAGAACTACCGCAAGCGCTCCACCCGTGAGGCTGACCAGAAGTTCAACGACGGCGTGTCCTTTGCCGTGAACCAGATCATCCCCATTCTGGATACGCTGGAGATGGCGGCCAACGCCCCCACCACCGACGAGAATTACAAGAAGGGCGTGACCATGACGCTGGACAAAGCCGCCAAGGCGCTGAGCACCCTCCATGTGGAGGAGATCGAGGCGCTGGGCAAGCCCTTTGACCCCAACTTTATGAATGCCGTGCAGCAGATCCCCGCCCCCGATGGGCAGGAGAGCGGCACCGTGATCACGGTTTACCAGAAGGGCTACAAGCTGGGCGATAAGATCGTCCGTCATGCCACCGTTGTTGTGGCAGAGTGATTTTGCAGGACCCCGCAAGGGTTTTCAAATATAACATCCGCTTGGTAACATTTGAGCATCATATAAACAAAAAACGTTCTGAATTTGAGAGGAGCTTTCATTATGAGTAAGATCATTGGTATCGACCTTGGTACTACCAACAGCTGCGTGGCTGTTATGGAGGGCGGCGAGCCCGTTGTTATCGCAAACTCTGAGGGTGCACGCACCACCCCGTCTGTTGTCGGCTTCACCAAGACCGGCGACCGTCTGGTGGGTCAGGTCGCAAAGCGCCAGGCCATCACCAACCCTGAGAACACGGTGGCTTCCATCAAGCGTTATATGGGCACCGACCACAAGGTGACCCTGAACGGCAAGGAGTACACTCCCCAGCAGGTCAGCG
>ERZ831634.3477-NODE-3477-length-11776-cov-2.777237_pt1 | contig 11776 bp, 8 predicted proteins | sample MGYA00519953_ERZ831634 | MGnify/ENA primary metagenome ERZ831634 (study PRJEB31850, sample SAMEA3708718) | human gut metagenome | biome: human gut; feature: human-associated habitat; material: faeces | place: China | collected 2014 ...
CGGGTGCTAAGCCGGAGTGACATATAGAACATGGCAGAATATATATAGTTCATTCGATATGTGAACGATTTACCGGTTGTACAAGTAATGAGAGACATATTTATAATTATTTTAATACACGGACATTCTGGATTGGAGTGCATTATGAGAATTGAAGAATTTTGCGATATGGAAAAGTTTGAAAGTATTATGAATAATTGGGCAAAGAGTACAGGGCTTGCAACAGTTGCAGTGGGAGCGGATGGTAAGTATATATCGGAGTGTTATAATTTTACGGATTTTTGTATTAAGTATACAAGAGGATGTCCGGAAGGCAGACAAAGATGTGAAAAGTGTGACAGAGAGGGAAAAGGTGTATATCATTGTCATGCAGGACTTATGGATTTTGGTATTCCTATTACATTATCTGATGGAACAGTTCTTGGAAGTATAATTGGTGGACAGGTGCTTCCTGAAAATCCTGATGAGGAGAAGTTCAGAAGCACGGCAAGAGAGCTTGGAATTAACGAAGATGCATATATTGAAGCATTAAAGAAGGTTAATGTAAGAACTAAGGATGAGATAGAGGCATCAGCAGTGCTCCTTGGAGATGTTATTAATATGTTTGTGCGTTCAAGTTATATTCAGAAGGCTAATGAAGCTTTATTATCTAAATTAAAAGCAGGAATTGCAGAGGCGGCAGAACAGATTGATGGAGCTGATGAGTGTACAAGACAGATTGAAGGCTTTAGTAATAAGCAGAGAATACTTTCACTTAACGCGTCAATAGAGGCAGCAAGGGCAGGAGATGCCGGAAGAGGCTTTGCTGTGGTTGCTTCAGAGGTACAGAAGTTAGCGGATAATATGACATCAGTAAGTAAGAATATCAAGACAAGACTTGAACAGTTAAGCAGTACAATACATGAGCTTAATCAGTGATTTTTTATAACATGGCTGTTTGTGTCAGAGCAGAACAAACAGCCATTGATGGCAGAAGAAAAACGCCTGTGCGGAATTTTTTTGTCTATTTGTAACAAGGCTGCTCAGAAAAGAGGGTTAATATGATGAAGCTTGATGATTTTGTTGGTATGATGACAGGACATTTTGATAATAAGGAGCAGTTTGACATGATGTGTAAAGCAGGCAGGATATATCCTTATGCGGAACATGTAAATACTATTTGTAATGATAAGATAAACAATCTTCCCTCAGATTTTAATGGTAAGTTTGTTGTTGAAGAAAGTTATTATGAAACTAATGGAAAACGTCATGCATCCCCACATCTTTTCCTCATTGAAGAATGTGAGAATGGAATTTTGCTTTCATCTTACGAAATTCCAAAAGGAGAAGATAAAAATACATTTTCATACGAGTCCATGAAAAATGTTGATTATAGCGAATTGAATAAATCTGAAAAGTTTACACCGGCGCTGTATCACGAAAAGGATGGCGTTTGGGAAGGAGGAAGCACAAGCAGGTTTTCTCCGGTTATGATATTTAAACTTTGGGAAAAATTTTCAGACAGTCATTTAGAAGTATCTGAAAGCATGGAAGTTAATGGGAAGAGGACATTTGGATATGATGATCCAATCATTTATAAGAGAGTATAATCAGAGAAATCAGCAAAGATGTTGATTGGAACAATGGGAGTTACGTTTATACGGATGTATGGTCAGGAAAATATACCCTGCCCCATGTACTGACATTTTAACAAATAAAAAATATTGTAAAAAGGCATAATTTAAAAGTGAAAAAAAGTGTTGACAAGTGAATATATTAATGGTATTATAATCAAGCGTTGTGAGCGTACAACGCTGTACAGGTTAATAACTAAGATTGATGTATAAGTTATAAGTTAAATACGATATGATAGGTACATGTATCAAAGTTAATTAAGTACATACGCAGTCGTGGCGGAATTGGCATACGCGCTAGACTAAGGATCTAGTGAGCATTGCGCTCGTGCGGGTTCAAGTCCCGCCGACTGCACTGGGTTAAAGCTGTTGCTTTATGAGTTTTCATAGAGCAGCAGCTTTTTTGTTGTATAAAGATATTGGCTAATTCATAATGTATTTTTATAATATTATAAGACTATGATAACTGCCATGATGTCAAAAAGCAATTTACTTCATAATCCATTCTGAGAAATTATTATTACAGATATGGCGTTGATGACAAATATTATCAGAACATGCCTATATTGTCTAAAAAATAACCCACTTTGTTTAAAATATAACTAAATTGCATTGTTATACATTAATGTGTTAAAATGTTTCGGCAGTACTATATTTAGGAAATAATGTTTTGTAATTGTATTTTTTTATAGAAAATTAATAGAAAATGGGAGAGTGAAAAGTGAGCAGATTAACTATTATTACAGAAGATAAGAAACAGCTTACGATGGAATCGTTATATACGGATCTTGAAAGAAGAATTGCAGCAAGTCCTCCCGGACTGTGTCCAGTTGACCTTACGGGTTCATTTGTTAAGATGTGTCTTGCACAGTCATGTGGCAAATGTGTTCCATGCCGAATTGGACTTAACCAGATATCACAGATGTTTGATAAGGTGCTTAATGGAGAAGCTACGCTTGAAACTGTAGAGGTTATAAGAACAACGGCTGAGGGAATATATGCATCTGCGGATTGTGCTGTGGGCTATGAGGCGGCAGCAATGGTACTTAAGTGTCTTGATGGCTGTATGGATGATTTTATATCACATATTAATGATAACAGATGTACATGTAACAGTAACCAGCCAGTGCCTTGCGTGAATCTGTGTCCTGCAGGAGTTGATATTCCGGGATATATAGCACTTGTGAAGGAAAAAAGATATGCTGATGCGGTAAGACTTATCAGAAAAGATAATCCTATGCCATCTGTATGTGCATTTATATGTGAACATCCATGTGAAAACAGATGTAAGAGAACCATGATAGATGCACCTGTCAATATACGTGGACTTAAGAGAATGGCAGTGGATAATGCAGGTATTGTGCCAATTCCTGAATGTGCGGAAAGTACGGGCAGGAAAGTCGCTGTTATAGGTGGTGGCCCGGGTGGACTTAGTGCAGCTTATTATCTTTCACTTATGGGACATAAAGTTACAGTATTTGAACAAAGAAAGAAGCTCGGTGGAATGTTAAGATATGGCATTCCTAATTATCGTCTTGAAAGAAAGACTCTTGATAAGGATATAGAAGCTATATTATCAGCAGGGGTTGAGGTTAAGACAAATATAAGTGTGGGAACGGATATTTCCCTTAAGGAGCTTAAAGAAGATTTTGATGCGTTATATATTTCAATTGGTGCCCACACTGATAAAAAGATAGGTCTTGAAAATGAAGAGATTGCCAATGGAGTTATTTCAGCAGTGGAGATGCTTCGTGCAATTGGTGATGATGATATGCCTGATTATACCGGGAAGAGGGTTGTTGTTGTCGGTGGCGGAAATGTTGCAATGGACGTTGCAAGGTCATCTATGAGACTTGGAGCAGAGTCGGTTAATATCGTATATAGAAGACGTAAAGCGGATATGACTGCGTTAAAAAGCGAGATAGAAGGTGCAGAAGCAGAAGGCTGCTGCGTTGTAGAGCTTATGTCGCCTAAAAGAATAGAAATGGACGACAATAATAATGTCAAAGGTTTATGGGTGCAGCCACAGATGATAAGCAAGGTTAAACGGGGAAGACCAGCGCCTGTTAATGCGTTGACAGATGAAAAACTTATCGAATGCGATATGATAATTGTAGCTGTGGGACAGGGAATTGAATCAAGAGCGTTTGAAGAATTTGGAGTAAAGATTACACATGGTGCGATTGAGGCATTAGATTCAAGTGAGATAAAGGATTTCAAGGGGATATTTGCAGGTGGAGACTGCGTAACTGGACCGGCTACTGTTATAAGGGCGATTGCAGCAGGTAAGGTTGCGGCAGCTAATATTGATGAATATCTTGGATATAACCATGAGATAACCTGCGATGTTAAGATACCTGTTGCAGGCTTTGAGGATAAAGTGCCTTGTGGACGTGTTGAGCTTCTTGAGAGAGATGCCAATGAGCGAAAGAAGGATTTTGAACCAGTAGAACTTGGAATGAGCTGTCAGGAAGGATGTCAGGAAGCTTCAAGATGTTTAAGATGTGATCATTTTGGATTTGGCGCATTCAGAGGAGGAAGAGTAGAAAAATGGTAAATTTGACAATTAGTGGAAAAAATATTCAGGTTGAAGAAGGAACAACAATTCTTGAAGCCGCCAGGGTTGCCGGATTTGAGATACCGACTCTTTGTTTCCTTAAAGATATTAATGAGATTGGTGCCTGCCGTGTGTGTGTGGTAGAAGTTGAAGGCGAGGACAGATGCGTAACAGCATGTAATAATACTGTAAAAGAGGGTATGGTAGTCCATACTAACAGCAGAAAGGCAAGAACGACCAGAAAGACTAATGTAAAGCTCATATTATCGCAGCATGATTACAGATGCGCATCGTGTGTAAGAGGCGGTAACTGTACATTACAGACTCTTGCTAATGACCTTAATATATCGGATATGCCATATGAGATAAAACCTGAAAAGTATGAGTTTGAAAAGACATTTCCAATGATAAGGGAAAGTGAGAAGTGCATAAAATGTATGCGTTGTGTGCAGATATGTGATAAGGTGCAGAAAATGCATATATGGGATGTTGTCAATACAGGTGCAAGAACAACAGTCAATGTATCAGATGGCAGAATGTTATCAGAAACGGATTGTGCATTATGTGGACAGTGTATTACTCATTGTCCGGTCGGAGCACTTCGTGAACGTGACGATGTAGGAATTGCACTTGATGCTCTGGAAAATGATGATATTATAACAGTTGTCCAGATTGCGCCCGCTGTAAGAACGGCGTGGGGAGAAAACTTTGGTCTTTCCAAGGAATTTGCGACGGCTAAAAGACTTGTTGGCGGACTTAAAAAGATTGGTTTTGATTATGTATTTGATACAGTATTTTCAGCAGACCTTACCATTATGGAAGAAGGAAGTGAGCTGCTTAGAAGAATACCTGAAATAAAAAAGACTAAAAAGCCTATGTTTACATCATGCTGTCCGGGCTGGGTAAGATTTGTTAGAAGCCAGTATCCTGACATGGAGGCACAGTTATCAACTGCCAAATCACCGCAGCAGATGTTTGGTGCTATAACAAAATCATATTATGCAGATATGCTTGGAGTACATCCTGATAAGATATTCTGTATATCAATTATGCCATGTGTTGCAAAGAAAAACGAGATGACATGGGATGGTGGCAGGGATGTCGATGTTGTATTGACAACAAGAGAACTTCAAAGATTATTCAGGGCATACTATATTAATCCTGAAAATCTTGAAGAGAATGAGTTTGATTCTCCATTAGGAGCAGGTACGGGCGCCGGTGTAATCTTTGGAGTGACAGGCGGTGTTATGGAAGCAGCACTTAGAAGTGCATATTATCTTGTAACAAAGACTAATCCCGACCCTGATGCATTCAGGTCTGTGCGTGGAATGGATGGCTGGAAAGAAGCTGAATTTGACCTTGCTGGAACACCTGTAAGAGTTGCTGTTGCAAGTGGTCTTGGTAATACAAGACGGCTGATTGAGGCTATAAATGATGGAAGTGTATCATATGATTTTGTAGAGATAATGGCATGTCCGGGTGGTTGCATTAATGGTGGAGGACAGCCTGTACACGAAGATTTTTCATGTATAGATGAAAGAGCAGATGTGCTATATGGACTTGATAAACATAATAATATAAGATATTCACACGAAAATCCTGAGATAATTAAGTGCTATGAAGAATATCTTGGAAAACCTTTGTCAGAAAAGGCACACAGACTGCTTCATGTACATCACTGTAATTAAAGATATTATATTTATCTGCCTGATAAATATTTTTGGGGGTAAGTAAGTTCTGAAACCGGCTTTTGATAAGTAAGTTCTGAAACTTGACATAAGCCGGTAAAAAATATATATTTATTGAAATAGGTGTTGTTTTTGTGTGTTATGCAGAACAATAATTAGCATATGGCAATAAACAGATTAATCAGTATTTACATCACGTAGTTTTTATTGCAAGTTGGAGGTTTAATGCGATATATACAAATAGAAGAAGCAGAAGCCGGAATGATTATTGCAAAACCGGTATTTGATGGCGGTGAAAGGATACTGCTCGGAGTAAACAGTGTTCTTACGCAGGAATATCTTAATAGTCTCATACGTCGTGGCCTGCCGGGAATATATATTAAAGATGAATGGTCAGAGAATATTGAGATAGAAGATGCAATATCGGAAAAGCTTCGTAATGAAGGAATTAATGCACTTAAGAATAATGATATTGATGGAACTCTGAATGTTGCAAAAAAGATAGTTGATGAGATATTGTCGAGTTCGGTTATAAGTCTTGATATGCTTGATCTTAAGTCGTATGACGGATACACGTATCAACATTCAGTTAATGTTGCGGTAGTGTCATGTCTTATAGGACTTAAGATGGGATTTTCAAAGCAGCTTGAAGAGGTCTCTATGGCAGCTATTCTGCATGATATTGGAAAGATACTGATATCACAGGATATAATCAATAAGCCTGGAAGACTTACGAAGGAAGAATTCGAACTGGTTAAAAAACACAGTGAATATGGTTATGAGATTGTTAAAAACCGTATGGATATATCGGCAAAGGTTAAGTCGGCTATACTTATGCATCATGAGAATGAAGATGGAAGCGGATATCCTAAAGGATATAAGGGGGATAAGATACATGTGTATGCCAGGATAATACATGTTGCAGATGTATTTGATGCATTAACCTCTAAAAGACCATATAAGCCATCTTATGCAAGATATGAGGCAGCAGAGTACTTGATGGGCGGTTGTGGCAGAATGTTTAATTATGAAGTTGTTAATGCATTTATGAGCGCTGTTCCAATATATCCTAAGGGAGTATGTGTATCGTTATCAGATGAACGAAGGGCAGTAGTTGCCAAGAATACAGACAATATGTTAAGACCTGTAGTGCTGCTTGATAATAAAGAAGAAATTGACCTTAGTGATTTATCGCACAATCGTAATCTGACTATTGTACCGGAAGAGAAGAATATAGAGCTTAAGTAATATAAAGATAATACAACAATTTAATCAGAATGAGAGTATGCAGATAGTTCTGTATATATTTTCATTCTGATTTTTTTATGTTAAAATAATAATAGTTTAATGAAGTAACGGGGGATAGCAGATGTATAATATATTAATTGTCGATGATGAGAAAATAGAACGTAACGGAATAAGACTTTTATTAAAAAGGATGGGCGCTGATTTTAATATAGCAGAGGCATCTAACGGTAAAGAAGCATTGGATTATATTAATGCAAAGAAGGACTCACAGGATGCACCAGATATATTGCTGACAGATGTTAAGATGCCGTTTATGGATGGAATAGAGCTTATTAAGGAAGTAAGAAATAATAATATCCATACGAAAAATATTATATTCAGCGGATATAATGAATTTGAATATGCCAAGCTTGCAGTAAGGCTGGGGGTAGTTGATTATATCTTAAAGCCGGTAGATCCGAAAGAATTTGAAAATGTAATTAAAAGGGTTACATGTGAGCTTGATAGTGAAAATATGGAAAAACTTACCCAGAGCAGAAGAGATGATTTTATAAAAGAATATCTATTATATAGTATGATTAATGGCAGAAATATTAATGCTGCAAAGGAGCTTGCAGGTGAAGAAAATTATAATCAGCAATATTCAGATATTGGAATTAACGGATATGACAGACTTATTCTCATTGAATTTAATGGCGATTTTTTTGGAAAAGAGGTTGTAGATTTCGCAGATGATATTCTTAAAAATATATGTGGTTCAGAGGATGTCCAATATCTTAATCTTAACCAGCAGCAGGCGGTTGTATTTATACGTGAGAAAGCAAATGACGTATATGAGATAGCAAAAGGTATCCATGAAGTGATCTTTGAACACTTCGGACATAGATGCTATATTGCCATATCGGAGAAGCTTGATAATTATAATAGTCTTACAGAGACAATGGATTATCTTGAACAGCTTATGGAAAATAAATTCTATTATCCGGAGGTATATATATACACAGGACAAAAGGATAAGACTGAGTCGCAGCTTATTAATATTGATGATGATACGCTTATGAAACAGATGAAGCAGGATATCAGAATGAAGGATATTAAGAGCCTGAGGGAACATTTTGAAAGACTGGGTAAAAAATATCAGAACCAGTCGTATTTTTCGCATATATATACCAAATTCATATTTTCAAATCTTTTAAAGCTGTTCTATGAAAGCATACCTGACAGTGATGAGGAGCAGTTTAATAAGGAGATAGAAAAACTTTATAATTCAGAAGATTTAAAGACAATAATACATATAGTCTCATCCTATATTGATAAGCTTGAAAATGTATTTGGAAAGAATCCGGTAATGGCACATAGGGAGATTGAAACCGTAAAACAATATATTTATACACATTATGGTGAAGAGATAGGAGTAGACCAGCTTGCAGATATTGTATATCTTACTCCGAGCTATCTTAGTGCATTGTTTAAAAAGGAGACGGGTCAGAACCTTAGTAAATTTATTAAGCAGTACAGGATGGAAAAGGCTAAAGATATGTTAGAGAATACTAACAAAAAGATTGTAACAATAAGCAGTGAAACCGGATATGCCAATGTATCTTATTTTTGTCAGAGCTTCAGGGAATATTTTGGAATAAGTCCACAGAAATTCAGGGATACTGGCAATGATATACAATGAGGTATAAAATGAGAATTAATAATATAAAATTAAGATATAAGCTTGCAATTATATATCTTATTACCGGATTTCTTCCTATCGTTATATTGTTTTCATTTTCATATGTACAGATGAAAAAGATATTAACTGACAGGGATGCTAAGAGTGTACAGAGTTATCTTAACCAGTCAGTTGAAAGTATAGATGGACAGATTCAGATTTATAATAATCTTTCTAATTATCTTTCATTTAATGAGACGATATCTAAGATTGTAAGCTATGATTATGACAACGAATATGATATGTATATGCAATTTGCACAGACATTTGACCCGATGGTATCATCCTTAAAATGTTTTCACAATGATATTAATCAGGTTACAATATATACTGACAATGTAGTAAAACATGATAATACGATAGCGCCTATATCAGATATTTCGGATAAGAAATGGTATGCTGCGGCATATGGAAGCATAGATATTAAATGGTTTGCGGATGCAGCTGATAAGGAGCTGTTTTCAGCAAGGAGGATGCCAACCTTTTATAATGATAAACTGATAGGAATAATGTATATAAATGTTGATTATGATAATGTATTCTCGGTATTTAAGGAAAATACATCTGATAATTATGGAATCATTATTGTGGATGGTAATGGCAATGAAGTATTTTCATATAATAGATTTTCGGATAAATATAAGGATTGTGAGTTAGATACACAAGGACTTATAAGCATAAGTGATGATGGAAGCTGGGACAATGATATTTTAAAGGATAAGAAAAGCGGATATTCAATTATCAGAAAAGCTCTGGCATCTACAGGCTGGATGGCATATGTATATGAACCGGCAAGTCAGGCTATGCATTCAACACAGCCGATATTTATGATGTTTATTGTTGCAAGTGTAATAGCCGTAATAGCTTCAATAATGTCTATTGTATTTACATCGAAGTTTGTGACCGGAAGAATTAAAAGACTGGAAGATAACATGCATGAGGTTGAGAAAGGTAACTTTGATATTACTGTTACAAGTGATGATAAGGATGAGATTGGTGAACTTATACATGGCTTTGGTGATATGGTTACAAAAATTAACAATCTGATAACACAGGTGTATCAGGGCAGGATTAATCAGAAAGAATATGAGATGAGAGCTTTAAGGGCACAGATTAATCCTCATTTCCTATACAATTCACTTTCACTTATTAACTGGAAGGCTATTGAATATGAGCAGCAGGACATAAGTGATATTACGCTTGCGTTGTCCAATTATTACAGGACTTCTCTTAATAAGGGTAAGAATACGTTAAGCGTCCGTATGGAGTTGATGAATATGACATCGTATCTTGATATTCAGAAAGTAATGCATGATAATTCATTTGATGTTGTTGTAGATGTCAGTGAAAAGATATATGATTATGAAACTCTTAATCTTATATTACAGCCTCTTGTGGAAAATGCAATCGACCACGGTATAGATTTAAAGACGGATGGAAGAGGCATAATTACAATAAAGGGTGATTTTAGGCAGGAGGATGACGGAGAAGAATTTATTGTAATTACAGTAAGTGATAATGGCATAGGAATGTCACAGGAAGAAGCGGATAAGATACTTACGGTTAATTCCGGCGGATATGGAGCAAGAAATGTCAATGAAAGAATTAAACTGTATTATGGTGAGGAATATAGCATGAAGATATATAGTGAGGTTGGCAGAGGAACGGAGGTTGTGATACGTTTTCCGGCTAAAAAATATATAAATGATTAGTGTGATAATCAATGTATTTTTAATGAGGATATGTAATCTAAGAATAATTTACCGCATGGAGGTATATAGCATGCCGGATTATAAAGCAGTTCTATGTCGGAGTCTATAATAAAGTCGGATATCGTTTTGCATATAATGTTTTTTTCAAAATTTTTGATGGTGGATTTTGGTACAATTCCTATTCCTATTTTATTTGCTACAAACTGTGCCGTAGTTCTTGCATCATCATTGATACATACAAAATGATATAAAATATCCATCTTTTTAAACATTGAAGTAATAATTCTTTCCCATCGTCTGTAGGTTATAAGCGGAAATGCAGCGAGTTCGTTTAGTGTAACGGGCTCGCTGTTATTAAAAAATGAGCGGTCACCTATAGCTACAACAGGCTCATTTATTAAAGATATTGATTTATAGGTGTCATTGGTGTAAGGGGTGCGTAATATTGCAAAATGAATAGAGCAATCGCTTAATTTCTTTAATAATTTGTATGTATCAGCTTCATATATTTCATAGGATATATTGGGATATCTCGTTGAAAAATCGCTAATCCATTTTATTCCATAAGAAGATACGACAGATGATACTATTCCTATTCTTATTATTCCCTGCTCTTTATTTGAAAATGATAATAATTCTTCTTTCATAAGCTTAGACATATCAAGAATGTCTGTGGCTTTCTGATATAAAAGCCTGCCTTCATCAGTAAGGTGTATTGAGCGGGAGCCTCTTTCAAACAGTGTACATTTTAGCTCTTCTTCAAGCAGTTTCATTTGACAGCTAAGAGGTGGCTGCGACATAAAAAGCTTCTTGGCTGCGGCTGATATGCTGCCTTCCTGAACTATTGTTGTAAAATAATATAATTGTTTAAGCTCCATAAAATTATTCCATCCTTTTATTCTATCATTTTGTTCTATTCTTCTATTCTATCCGAATATATATTCTTGATATAAATACATACAACGTATTATACATAATATATATATTTTTTATTAAATCCATATCATTATAATATGGTTAAAGACAGATTACAACAGGTTGTTTATGAGCTGGCTTATACTGCCGTAAAGAGAATGTTGTATAATTGAAAAGTGAAAAAAGTGTGTCATGCATAATTTAAAGGCATAATTGAAAAGTGAAAAATATGCATAATTTAAAAGTGAAAAAAAGTGTGGCATAATTTAAAAGTGAAAAAAGTGTTGACAAGTGAATATATTAATGGTATTATAATCAAGCGT
>ERZ831634.3483-NODE-3483-length-11744-cov-14.502267_pt1 | contig 11744 bp, 9 predicted proteins | sample MGYA00519953_ERZ831634 | MGnify/ENA primary metagenome ERZ831634 (study PRJEB31850, sample SAMEA3708718) | human gut metagenome | biome: human gut; feature: human-associated habitat; material: faeces | place: China | collected 2014 ...
CGATGTCGTTTTCCAGATACTTGAGCACCAGACCGGTCATGTAGATGCACCAGCAGGGGGGCGTGTTGTACATGCTGTCCTTGGCCAGCAGGGTGGTGTAGTTCATCATGGTGGGCACGGTGTCGGCGGCGTGGCCCAGCAGGTCGTCCCGGACAATGGCAATGGCCATGCCGGCGGGGGCTACGTTCTTCTGCACACCAAAGTAGATGCAGCCATACTTGCTCACGTCCACAGGTTTGGAGAGGATCATCGAGCTCATGTCCGCCACCAGCGGCACACCCTCCACCTGAGGCACCTCAACGTACTGGGTGCCGAAGATGGTGTTGTTCTGGCAGATGTGGATGTAGCTTGCGTCCTTGTCGTAGTCGATGGCGTTGACATCGGGGATGTAGGTGAAGTTCTTGTCCTTGCTGGAAGCAACGATCTTCACCTCGCCAAACTTGGCTGCCTCCTTGGCGGCCAGGTTCGAGAAATTGCCGGTGACCAGATAATCGGCCTTGCCGGTGGTCATAAAGTTCAGGGGCACCATGGCAAACTGCTGGGTGGCACCGCCCTGGAAGAAACCGACCTTGTAGTTGTCAGGGATGTTCATTACCCGGCGCAGGGTGGCTTCGGTCTCGGTGATGATGGCATCGAACCACTTGCTGCGGTGGCTCATCTCCATCACGCTCTGGCCGGAATCGCCGTATTCCAGCAGCTCTGCCTGTGCCTGACGGAGCACCTTTTCCGGTAACATGCTGGGGCCTGCGCTGAAGTTATATACTCGTGCCATATGGAACTCTCCCTTTCCTATCCATACCGCCGCTCTCATCTGCGGCAGGTGTATACTTGATTTGTCCGTAGTATACCGGTTCCGGGGGTGCAAAAACAAGAGCATCTTTGCACAAAGATGGGGCTGCTCTGCCTGCCTTGAGCGCACAAAACACACAACTGTCCTTAAATAAAGAACAGTTTTTAAGACAAATGTAAAAATATGCTGGTTTTACCGCATGACTCCTCACTTTTACTGCTTGTCTGTTTGTGCCGGATGTGGTATAATCGTGTTAAAATAAGACAAATGTAAAAGCAAAAAATCGGAGGTGAAACCGGTGTATGGACTTTCAGACAGACTGAAACCACTCTCTGCCGCCGAGGAGCAGGTGCTGCTGGCGGTCTGGGACTGCCCCGCCCCGGCCACCCGGCGGGACATCAGCGAAAAGCTGACCGCCACCGGCTGGGCTCCGGCCACGGTGCTCAACTTTTTGTACCGTCTGGAGGAAAAGGGCTGGGTCAAGGGCGGCAAGGCGGGGAGCCAGAACACCTATCTGCCCACGGTCACCCGCCGGGCCTATTGCGTTGCGGCCATGCGCCAGCGGATGGACACCCTGTTCGGCGGCAGCCTGCCCGAAGCGGTCCGCGCCCTTGCCAGCGAGAGCGGCGCTTCCCAGAGCCAGCTGGAACAGGCCATCCGGGTGCTGGAGGAGCAGCATCAGGAGGCAGAAGAATACGACCTGTACGATCCCTATGGGTGACGGAAAAACGAAAAAGCTCCCATTACGGGAGCTTTTTCGTTGCATTTGGTCGAAAGATGTGTTAAAATCAAATGCGAAAAGGTACTGCACATAACGGCAGGCGGGGAGCCCACACTTCCGGAAGGAGGTGAGAGCAATGCCGATTACTTTGACGTTCCATATTTTTGGACTGGTATTTACCATCAAGGTGAAAAGCGAAAACCGCCACCCTGGCCGGTGACGGTTTTCTATGCAAATAGATAGCTAAAACCCTTCAGGGCTAACCGCTTGTCGCAGTGCCTTTTCTATTTGTAGTATAGTGATTTTTTCTTGTTTTGTCAAGAGGCGGAAGGATATACGATGGAGTGCAGATTGAAAGCAAAAAAATGCGGCGGCTGTCCGATGCTGGGGCTGGATTATGCCGAGCAGCTCAAACAAAAAGAAGCCGCTGTCCGTAAGCTGGTGGGGAAATACGGCCCGGTGGCTCCCATCCGGGGCGCGGAAAACCCCTGCCATTACCGCAATAAGGTGATCTCTACCTTTGCAGCGGGCCCCGGCGGGAAACTGGTGTCCGGCATCTATGCGGCAGGCACGCATAAAGTGCTGCCCGTGGAAAGCTGCCTGCTGCAGGACGAAGTGCTGGACACCGTGATGCAGGCGGTGCGGGTGGCGGCCAGCGCCTGCCGCTACCAGCCTTACAATGAGGACAAGGGCACCGGCCTGCTCCGCCACTGCCTGCTGCGGCGCGGCGTGGTGTCCGGGCAGGTGATGGTGGTATTGGTGACAGCCCAGCCGGTTCTGCCCGGGGCGAAAAACTTTGTCCGCGCTCTGCTGGCCGAAGCCGAGAAGCGCCATGTCCCCGTGACCACCGTGGTGCAGAACTACAACCCCCGCCGCACCAGCGTGGTGCTGGGCGAAGAGGAAAAGGTGCTCTACGGCAAGGGCTTCATTCTGGATACCCTCTGCGGCAAGACCTATGCCCTGAGCCCCCGGAGTTTCTACCAGATCAACCATGACCAGACCGAGGTGCTGTATGGTCTGGCTGTGGAAGCCGCCCGCCTGACCGGCAAAGAGGTGGTGCTGGATGCCTACTGCGGCATTGGCACCATCGGTCTGACCGCCAGCGGCAGGGCAAAGCAGGTGGTGGGCGTGGAGCTGAACCGGGACGCTGTCCGGGATGCCATCGGCAACGCAAGGCACAACGACGTGAAAAACGCCCGCTTCTTTGCCGCCGATGCCACCCAGTGGATCACAGAAGCGGCGGCCGCCGGGCAGAGAGCAGATGTCATTTTCATGGACCCGCCGCGCGAAGGCTCCACCCCCCAGTTCATCGAGAGCGTGGCCCGCATGGCCCCCAAACGGGTGGTCTATGTCAGCTGCAATCCTGAGACCATGGCCCGTGATCTTGCCCTCCTGACCGCCAAAGGCTACCGCGCCGAGGGCTTTACCCCTGTTGATCTCTTCCCCCAGACCGCTCATTGTGAGGTGGTCTGCGCGCTGGTGAGGGGGCAGACTAGGGTGGATAGCTTACAGTGGAGTTGGGATAACCGGGGAAGGTAAAGCTTGGTGCATAATTGAATCCGCGAAAAATTCATGTTCTCTTATGGTGAGTAGAAATAAACACCAGAAAGGAATGTAATTATGAAAAAGTTGAAAGTAACTGTCGGAAAAAATGCACCAGTGCGGAGCTTTGCATCTCTGCCAGAAGAACAAAAGGATCTTCAGAGATTTAGAAAAATAAAAGCAATGATGTGCCCTTGTTGTGGAGAGACAATGTTGCTGGTAGATAATGTGTGGGTTTGCCAGAAGTGTTCGTATTGTATTGCACAAAGCGATATGTTATCAGGTGAGATATTCTGGTTTTGCGATCATTGTGGACGGTTTCTGAATGTTCAGCCCGGATTTTTAACGCTTTCTGGAGCATGGAAATGCGTGGCCTGCGGATTTGCAAATGATGTAAGTAAAGATAATATCATTGATTGAAACTTGAGAGGAAAGGCTATATGCTGAATATAAAAGACGCATTGTATAGCGGAATCCATACTGTGCAGGAGAATGCAAAAAAGATCAATGAGACTGTTACTCCCGGTATTGTACATGGTATCGAAACTGCTGCAACTAAAACCGGAGATGCATTGACTGCCGGAAAGAACACAGTTGTAAATACAGGTGCTGCCGCAAAGGATGCGGTTATGGATCAACTGGATGCAAATCACGATGGAAAAGTAGATATTGAAGATATCATTATCCTTGGGCTGAGAACGCCGGGTGTGAAAGTGGAGCGAAACAGATTTTTGGCAAACGAGTTCCGCGCACATTATGATGCTGCAACCATTGAAAACGCGGTTAGAACAACCCCGATGAAGGCGGGCATTTCACTGGAGGAAATCAATAAAATTGCAGACGCGGTGATTCAGCATGAGCGGTATTTTGTATCTGGAATCTCAGCCGCATTGGGAGCGCCCGGCGGTGCAGCTATGGCAGCGACCATTCCAACAGATATCATGCAGTATTATGGCTACACGCTTAGGGCAGCACAGGAACTGATGTATCTATATGGCTTTCCAGAAATTATATCTGCTGATAATGAAGCACAGATCGATACTTCTACGATGAACACTTTGATCATTGCCATGGGTGTGATGTTTGGCGTTGCGGGTGCCAACAGTGCAATCAAAGCTATGGCGAAAGCGCTTGGCGAAGGTGTTGAAAGGCAACTGATGAAAAAGGCTCTGACCAAAGGAGCAATTTACCCAATCGTAAAAAGCATTGCTAAATGGTTCGGTGTCAAAATGACAAAAGAGGTATTCTCCGGTTTCTTCAAGAAGGCTATCCCGGTTGCTGGTGGGATTATTGGTGGAGGTATTACATATGTCTCCTTTAAGCCATGTTGTGAGAGGTTGAAAACGAGTCTAATGGATACAATGTTGTCGAATCCGAATCACTTGGAAACAAAAGAAGAATCTGAGATTTTTGAATCGATTGCCAGAGAGATAGATGAGCAATCTGAAGAACATAGCGGCTTTTGACTAAGTTCTGGACGGTCGGGATCGTTTCGATGGCTGACCAGATCACAGAAGTCCAAAGGGTGAAACAAGCCACGATGAACGGATATTTTTATGTATTAACGGCCATTGACCTTTTTGTGCTGAGCTTCATGTGCATCCTCACAAAGCTCAGCGAATCTCTGAACAAAAAGCAGAAGCAGGGATTTTTCCTTGCTTTTGCGCTGATCGCGGCGATCTCGGTGCTGGAGGTGGTGACACTGGCGGTGGATGGCACCCCGGCGGGCTACCGCTGGCTGAACATCCTGTCCAACTATCTGGGGTTCGGCCTGTCCCCGGGAGTGTGTCTCTGCCTTGTGTATGTCCTGGACCGGAAAAAGAGGATGAACCGCTGGTTCAGGGCGGCGGTGTGCTGCGAGGCGTGCTACCTGCTGTTCCTTGCTCTGTCCATCCCCGCCGGGCTGGTGTTCTCCGTCAGCGCCGACAACGTTTATTCCCGTGGGCAATACTTCTATATTTATATCATCCTGTATTTTGCGGCCATCGTGTATCTCTCGGTGTCCACCATTGTCACGGCGCGGGAATTTCAGAATCGCAGCCGGGCGCTGATCTACCCCCTGATGATCTTTCTGCTCATTGAGACCATCATTCAGGTGACACTGCCGGACCTCCACGTTACATGGCTGTGCGTTACCCTGTTGTCGGTGCTGTACTTTATCTACTGCAGCGAGATGTGGAACCAGCTGGATGCCCTTACCGGGCTGCTGAATCAGAACAGCTATCTGAACCGCACTGCTGAGATGCGCCGCAACGGCGGGGTGCTGGTGGTGTTCGATGTGGACGATTTCAAGCAGATCAACGACCGCTATGGCCACCTGCAGGGGGATCTCTGTCTGGCCGAGATCGGCCGCTGCATCAAAAAAGCCTATGCCCGCAGCGGCTACTGTTACCGCACCGGCGGTGACGAGTTCTGTGTTCTGATGGAAAATGCAGACCGGGAGGCCCAGTGCGCACAGGAGTTTGTGCGCCAGCTGGAACAGCGGCGAAAGGCCGTGGATTTTCTGCCCACGGTGTCCTTTGGCTCAGCTCCCTTTTTGGGGGAGGATGTGCTGGCTGTGAAGAATCGGGCCGACCGGGAGATGTACCGCTACAAAAAGGCCCGGAAGCCCGATGCTGCAGGCGAAAGGGGCTGCCCAAGCACTTTTCAAAAGGAGAAGTCACCATGAGCGAATTTTCACACCTGAAAAACAGGCTGCTTGCGGAGCAGGTGGAGGATCAGATCTACCACTATATTCTGGATACCCCCATCGAGCCAGGGGCAAAGCTGCCCAATGAGTTTGCACTGGCAGAAAAGTTCCGGGTGGGGCGCAGCACCATCCGGGAGGCGGTGAAGTTGCTGTCCAGCAAGGGCATCGTGGAGGTGCGGCAGGGCTCCGGTACCTATGTGGTGACCACGGTCAAGGGTCTTTCCGACCCGCTGAACCTGCGCAGTGTGCAGGACAAGAACGCACTGGCTTTTGACCTGGTGAATGTCCGGCTGCTGCTGGAGCCGGGCATTGCGGAGATGGCTGCCCAGAACGCCACCCCGGAGGACATTGAGCGGCTGCAGCGCCTCTGTGACCGGGTAGAGACGAAGATCCACGAGGGTGACCGCTACATCGAGGACGATATCGCCTTTCACACCTGCATTGCCGAGAGCAGCAAAAATCTGGTGGTGGGGCAGCTGATCCCGATCATTGACACGGCGGTTATGATGTTCGTCAATGTTACCCACAAAAAGCTCATTGACGAGACGATCATGACCCACCGCATGATCGTGGAAGCAATCGCGAACCATGATCCCATCGGGGCAAAATCGGCCATGGTGATGCACCTGAACTTCAACCGCACCTATATCAAAAAGGTCTGTGACGGCGAGGACCCGGATGACGGGACCGTTGGCATGGCACAATTTGTAAAATGAGGCTCCCCTGCACGGAAGATCTGTGCAGGTTTTTTTATAACCAAAATCATCTGATGACTTTTTTGAAATGAATCGGGCGAAAAGAGGCGAAAACAGGCTTTTGGGATGATATATCCCATGAAATTGGGCGAAGTGCTAGATGTATCCCAGAGCTTTTGCGCAAAAAGTAGGACATACCTGTGACAACTTGCAAAAAGATGTCTGCGGACTTACAATAAAATCACAGAAGATCCAACAGAAAAAAGGACGATAGAGCAATATTTGGAGGTAATGATCATGGAACTGCGTTCACAGGAAGTCCGCACGCTGGCACCCGAAAACGACCCGCTGAAGATGGGTATGGGCTGGAAGGTCGAGGACCTTGCAAAGCCGCAGATCTTAGTGGAAAGCACCTTTGGCGACAGCCACCCCGGCAGCGCCCATCTGGATCAGTTTGTCAAGGAGGCCGTGCAGGCGGTCAACGAAAACGGCGGCAAGGCCGCCCGTTACTTTGCTACCGATATGTGCGACGGTATTGCACAGGGCCACGACGGCATCAACTACTCGCTGCCCCACCGGGATGCCATTGTGAATCTGGTGGAGGCACAGGCAAACGCAAGCGTCTACGACGGCGGCGTGTTCATCGCCAGCTGCGATAAGTCCGTGCCCGCCATGCTGATGAGCATCGGCCGCCTGAAGGATATGAGCGCCATCGTGGTCACCGGCGGCGTGATGGAAGCCCACACCCTGCCCAAGAAGTACGTGGTCAACGACCCCGCCTGCGCCATCAACGACCTGCTGACGCTGGAACAGATCGGCAAGTTCGACGCATGGGAAAAGACGGGCGTGATCCCCAACGAGCAGCTGGACTACTACAAGCACAATGCCTGCCCCAGCTGCGGTGCCTGCTCCTTTATGGGCACCGCTTCTACCATGCAGATCATGGCCGAGGCTCTGGGCCTGATGCTGCCCGGCACCGCCCTGATGCCGGCCACCGCCCCGGAGCTGAAGCAGGCTGCCTATGATGCCGGCGTTCAGGTGATGAAGCTGGTGGCCGAGGGCATCAAGGCCAAGGACATCGTCACCATGAAGAGCTTCGAGAATGCCATCATGGTGCACGCCGCCATCTCCGGCTCCACCAATGCCACCATGCACCTGCCCGCCATCGCCCACGAGTTCGGCTTTGAGATCGATGCCGACACCTTTGACCGGATGCACCGCGGCGCACACTATCTGCTGAACATCCGTCCTTCCGGCGACTGGCCCGCACAGTACTTCTACTATGCAGGCGGCGTGCCCCGCGTGATGGAAGAGATCAAGTCCATGCTGCATCTGGACGTGATGACTGTCACCGGCAAGACGCTGGGCGAAAACCTGGAAGACCTGAAGAAGAACGGCTTCTACGAGCACTGCGACGAGATCCTGCAGGAAAAGACCAAGGGTCTGGGCATCAAAGTCACCCGCGAGGATATCATCCACAGCTTTGACAACGCCAAGGGCACCGACGGCAGCATCGCTATCCTGAAGGGCAATCTGGCCCCGGAGGGCAGTGTCATCAAGCACACCGCCTGCCCCAAGAACATGTTCCACGCCACCCTGCGCGCAAAGCCCTTTGACAGCGAGGAAGAGTGCATCAGCGCCGTTCTGAACAAGCAGGTCCAGCCCGGAGATGCCATCTTCATCCGTTACGAAGGCCCCCGCGGCAGCGGCATGCCCGAGATGTTCTACACCGGCGAGGCCATCTGCGCCGACCCGAAGCTGGCTTCCAGCGTGGCCCTGATCACCGACGGCCGCTTCTCCGGCGCAAGCCGCGGCCCGGTCATCGGCCATGTCAGCCCGGAGGCCGCTGTGGGCGGCCCCATCGCTCTGGTGGAAGAGGGCGATCTCATCCGCATCGATGTGCCGAACCGCCAGCTTGCCATCGTGGGCGTGAACGGTGAGGAAAAGACCCCCGAAGAGATGGAGGCCATCCTTGCCCAGCGCCGTGCCAACTGGAAGCCCAAGGCTCCCAAGTACACCAAGGGCCTGCTGAAGCTCTACTCTCAGCACGCCGTCAGCCCCATGAAGGGTGCATATATGGAGTAAAAACGCTTCGTTTACGATAAAAACCAAAAACAAAAATCAACTGTTCAGCGTTTTTTTTGCTGAACGGTCCGGATAAAGTTACGCCAAAAACAAAAAAGCGGATATTGCTTCACCTATAAAAACCATCGAAATTCGGTGTCCGTCTGCGGGGACGGCGCTGAAATAAGACCCAAAGCACACAAAATATCAAAAAATGGAGGAAACGTTTATGACAGCTGTTGCAACCCCGGACGCCGCACGGCTCGTGTTCGCCGCGGTGGCGGGCCTGATCCTTTTGCTCATCCTTATCATCAAGTTCAAAGTCCACGCCATGATCTCCATCCTGATCGGTGCGGTGGGCATCGGCCTGATGGCCGGTATGCCCCTGTCCGACATCATCGGCTCGGTGAACGAGGGCATCGGCAACACCTTAAAGGGCATCGCTCTTCTGGTGGGTCTGGGCTCCATGTTCGGCGCCATTCTGGAAGAATCCGGCGGCGCACAGACCTTGGCTGTGACCATGGTGCGGAAGTTCGGTGACGAAAAGGCCGCGTGGGCACTGGGCATCACGGGTCTGGTGGTGGCCATGCCGGTGTTCTTTGATGCAGGACTTATCATCCTCATTCCGCTGGCCTTCTCTCTGGCAAAGCGCACCAAGCGCTCCGTGCTGTACTACGTCATCCCCCTGCTGGCCGGTCTGGCGGTCGGCCACGCCTTCATCCCGCCCACGCCGGGCCCCGTGCTGGTGGCTACCATGCTGGGCGTTGACCTTGGCTGGGTCATCCTCGTCGGCATCTTCTGCGGCATCTTTGCCATGATTGCCGCCGGTCCCATCTGGGGCAGCATCTGCGGCAAAAAGTACATGGTTGAAGTCCCCGAGCACGTTGCACAGCAGGCAGACATTGACGAGAGCAAGCTGCCCAAGTTTGGCACCATCGTGGGCATCATCATGATCCCGCTGCTGCTCATCATCGCAAACTCCGTGGCAAAGGTAGTGCCCGCACTGGCAGGCATCCAGCCCGTTCTGGCCTTCCTCGGCGAGCCCTTCATGGCGCTGCTGCTGGCTACCATCGCTGCTATGTACCTGCTGGGCACCCGCCACGGCTACACTAACGCCCAGCTGGAAAAGATCATGACCAAGTCTCTGGAGCCCACCGGTATGATCCTGCTGGTCACTGCCTGCGGCGGCGTGCTGCGCTATATGCTGCAGAACTCCGGTCTGGGCGATGTCATCGGCAACGCCGTGGCAAACGCCAGCCTGCCGCTGGTTCTGGTGGCCTTCATCGTGGCTGCTCTGGTGCGTATCTCGGTGGGTTCCGCTACCGTGGCTATGACCATGGCAGCAGGCATCATCTCCGCCATGCCCGGCCTCAGCGCGCTGAGCCCGCTGTACCTGGCCTGTGTCACCGCTGCCATTGCAGGCGGTTCCACCGTCTGCTCCCACTTCAACGACTCCGGCTTCTGGCTGGTGAAGAGCCTTGTGGGCATGGACGAAAAAACCACCCTCAAGACCTGGACCATCATGGAAACGCTGGTCGGCGGTGTGGGCTTCCTGGTAGCACTGGTTATTTCCTTCTTTGCCTGAGCGCCTGTCCGGGGCCTGCACCCCGGGATAAGCGTTGGGAGATCTCCTTATTCATTTACCTCGTTACCTCCTTCAAAAACAGCCGCTCCGGGTGTGCCCGGAGCGGCTGTTTTTTGCGCCTGCGTGACCCGGTCACGGAAAAGCGGGCTGCGTATGGGGTATACTGATATTGTCAGTAAAACACAACACCCATTCAGGAGGGAAAAAATATGGCAGTCATCAACATTACCAAGGAAAACTTTGCACAGGAAGTGCTCCACAGCGAAAAGCCCGTACTGCTGGACTTCTGGGCCAGCTGGTGCGGCCCCTGCCGGATGCTGAGCCCCGTGGTGGACGAAGTAGCCGAAGAGCGCACCGATGTAAAGGTGGGCAAGGTGAACGTGGACGAGCAGCCGGATCTGGCGGCGCAGTTCGGGGTGATGAGCATCCCTACCCTGCTGGTGTTCGAGCAGGGCAAGCTGGTGCGTCAGGCTGTGGGCGCCCGCCCCAAGGCCGGTGTGCTGGAGCTGCTGGGCTAAATTATCGTTTTGAATGTGGTACAGCGGAACACCTGCGGGCGCTCCGCTGTCTCTTTTTTACGGAAATGGTTGGCATCAATTCAAAAAAATCATCCACGCTTCTACAAATGGAATCACAAAACCAAAGCAAAAGAAAAACAAAAGATCCAGCACAACTTTCATCCATCTGGCAGAACGTGTGCCGAAGGACATGGCATGAATGATGAAAAGATTGATCTCACCCCAGCGGCGATAATAGCCTGTCTGTTCAAAACTGTTCCAGATCTCCAGTGATAAAAATTCAATGCCAGCACACAACGGGAAAATGACGAGAGAATGCATCCAGCCGTCTGCCCGAAAAGAACCATCGCCAAGACCATACCAGTGCACCGCAATGGTGCCGGGGCAAGCCAAAACACCCCACAAGGCAAGCGCAATGCTCAGCCCAAGCAGGGCGGTGCGCACAGAATGCCAATCTACGGTGTGCTGCCGGCGCAGCATGGTAAAGAAATCTTCCAATTGGACGGTCGGTGCGGCATCGGCTTCTTCTGGGGCGCGGCAGTGCATAAGGTCGGCAAGGGTCAGCCCCAGAGCATCTGCCAGCGGTTCCAGTGTGTTGATATCCGGCAGACCGATGCCCCGCTCCCAGCGGCTGACAGCCTTGTCGGTAACGTGCAGCTGTTCGGCCAGCTCAGCCTGTGTCAGCCCCTGCGCTTTGCGCATCCGGCTCAGATAATTTCCGAAAGTTCTGGCATCCATTTTATCAACTCCCTTGGAAAAAGCATAGCATAAGGCAGCATAAAACGCAATCGACGCTCTGTTTACCCGGACAAAAAGTGTTTGGATAGCTTGAATGTAAACAACAAAGCGCCCGCCCTATGGTTCGAGCAGAACCACGGGGCGGGCGCTTATTTTATATGGAGTTCAGAAGAAAAATGCGGGATTCAGCTTACAGCTGGGGGCCTGCGGAGACCAGAGCCTTGCCGTGCTCGTTGCCCTCGTACTTAGCGAAGTTCTTCACGAAGCGGCCGGCCAGATCCTTTGCCTTCTCTTCCCACTGAGCGGCATCTGCGTAGGTGTCGCGGGGATCGAGGATGGCGGGATCGACACCGGGCAGAGCGGTGGGAACCTCAAAGTCGAAGTAGGGGATCTTCTTGGTGG
>ERZ831634.3488-NODE-3488-length-11717-cov-4.970502_pt1 | contig 11717 bp, 6 predicted proteins | sample MGYA00519953_ERZ831634 | MGnify/ENA primary metagenome ERZ831634 (study PRJEB31850, sample SAMEA3708718) | human gut metagenome | biome: human gut; feature: human-associated habitat; material: faeces | place: China | collected 2014 ...
CCTTGACCCCTTTTCGCGATTGAGTTGGTCGCGCTTTCATGCTCCTTCCGCGTGCGGCTTTTCGGGGCTTCGCCGAAGCCCTTGGTTGCCCCCCTTCGTTTTTTCCGCCTTTTCCGGGATGTTCAGCCGGATTTCCAGCAGGTAAACGCTGTCCTTGGCGGAGATTTTCATCGTGCCGCCGTATTGGCTGACAATGTACTGCATACTGGATGTGCCAAAGCCGTGGCGCCGTCCATCGGGCTTTATCGTCTGCGGCAAGTCGTTTTTGAACTTGATTTCGCCCTCGTAGTAGTTCATCACGGCAATTTCCACCGCGCCGCTCAGCCGCCGGACATGCAGGCTGATGACCCGCTTTTCAGGGTTGCTGACGCGCATCACCGCTTCCACCGCGTTATCCAGCGCATTGCTGAACAGCGCGTAAATGTGGCGCGTCCGCATGAATGACAGGCACTCGCCATCCGCCATGCTGGTGAAGGCGATGCCGTTGTCCATGCACTTGAGCATCGTGCTGTACAGCACAACATCCAGCACCTCGTTGCCCGTTTTCACATTGCTGTCATAGAGGTCGATTGCTTCCCGCAGGGCGGAAATTTCGGATTCGGTCAGGCGGCTTTGCAGCTTGTCCAGCTGATGGCGCAGGTCATGGCAGCGCAGATTCACAAGGTCGATGTTGGCCTTCATCGTCTCGTACTGCCGCCGATTCTCCGCCAGCACCTGATCCATCACCTCGATTTCCGCCCGATTCTGCGAAAACAGCACAATGTCGTGGTGCAGCGCCAAGACGGCAATGCACATGAATACCAAACAGCAGCGCAGCATCTCATAGAGCGGCCGTGAATCGGCGCGGTATTCGCTCATCACGGCGTTAATCAGCACACTGGCTAACAGGAACAGGATACACAGCCATGTGGTCTGAAGCTGCGTTTGCCGATCTTCGTGTGCCTGCACAGACGGATGGATGAACAGCCGCCGAAGCAGATAGCAGACGGTCAGATGGAACACAAACCAGATGAGAATCGTCACATCACCGTTGGTGATTCGCGGAAACAAGGCCATTGTCTGCGTATCATCCGCGCCCGTGAAAGACAGCACGAGTGCGTACAGGCTGCCGGCAATCTGGACGGCGGCACATCCGGCGCACCACGCTTTCAGCCGCTCGCACCATGTGCCTTCATGCGCCAGGAACAGCAACGGCAGCATGGAGAGGTACTCCAGCATGTTGGAAATGAACCGTGACCAGAGCAGCGTTTCTAAATGCGTGCGGAGGATGGCTCGGATGACCATAATCGCCGCCATCAGGGCAAGCCCCGCTGCCGCGCGAACGACATACCGCGGCTTGTGCTTCAGCGGGAAAATGAAAACAGCAACACCGGACAGCATTTCCAGAAAGGCTACAACGGAAAGGTACATTTGGTAATAATAACTTTCTCCCAGGCACTGCGCGAGGAATACAATCACAGCTCATTTTCCCTCCTTCATTTCGGTGCCATTATAGCATACGCATCCAGCCCGCCGCAACCCTGCCTTTTGCCCCGCGGTACAGGACAAAAGGCAGGGGAGAAGGCATCAGTCCAGCGGAATCAGGCAGTAGGGGTGAACAACCGCCTGCGCAGGGCCGTATGCTTTCAAGCCGTAGCGGTAGCCGTACCATTCGCCGTCGCCCGAACCGCCGTATGCATTCGCCAAGCTCGATGAATACAGCAGCGCAATGGTGTTTTCGCCGTTTTTCAGCCACGGCGTGATGTCCATGACCGCTTTCGTCATGCTCAGGTCGCCCGTTTTTTCGCCGTTGATGAAAACCTGCATACTTTCGCTCATCGGGCCAAAGTCGATATATGCGCCGTCCGCCGTGCCATCCCACTGGAAAACCGCCTTGTACGTCGCCTGACCGACCGTGCGCTCGCCCAGTTCCGGAATTTCATTCCATGTTTTGAGGGCATCCAGATGGAGCGCAATGGGCGTAATGTCCGTCGCAACCTGCGTTTCGGTGATGGTCTGCCCGAAGAGCGTTTCCGTGCGCTCGTTCACCTGCCCCGACGCCGTGTGCTTCATGACGGTAACATCCCAGTCGGTGATTTCAAACGCATCCGGCACCTGCGCCGCGAATTGCCGCGTTTCGCCGCTGCTGAGCTGCGCCTGATATTCGCCGGACGCTGTGACCTTGGCGGACAGGCTGCTGCCATCGCTGCAAACATCCGCCGCGTTCGTTTCGACCGCATGAAGCTCGCTGTCCGCTTCGCACGCCCGGAACACAAACAGCGCCACGTCGCCGTAATCCAGCGTCAGCGGGAAAATCGTGCTGCCGTTTTCATGGCGATAAACGCCCAGTCGCTTCGTTTCGCCCGTCCACGCATCCAGCTGATACGGAATCCAAGTGCCGTCCACCACCATCTCCGTCGTGATGGTATCGCCGTGCGTATCCTGCTTTTCCCCTTGCGACCACACGGAAACATAGCTGCCGTCGCAGTAGTTGTACACATACAGGTATTCGGTGTCGCCGTCGCGGCGCGTCTGCGTCAGCAGCTGGCGGTTCGGCTCGGCAAAGCCCGCGTAAGGCTTCACCCCGGCGCTTTGCAGCACGCGGGCAACGTCGTCCGCGTCCTTTGCGGAATAGACGTTGGGCAGCGCCTTCATTTCCGCCATCACATCCGCCAGCGCAGCCTCGCCGTCATCATTGTACGGTGTCTGGACGGCGGCGCCATCCACCACAACCACCTTCATGCCCTGCTGCGCCAAATCCAGCAGGGCTTTCGCGCCGTCCAGCGCCAGCTGCTCCTGCCACAGCACAATCGCCTGATAACCCGCCTGCTCCAGCGTGCCGGTTTCGGCAGCGTAGGACACGCCGTCCGCCGTCAGGAAATCCGGGCTGAAGTAGTCGTAGGTATAACCGTTATCCTGCAAGGCCGTGGACGGGAAAAAGCCGGTCGTGTGGTCAAGCAGCCAGTTTTCGCCGCCGTGGTTGCCGCTGGTTGGCATGGGCTGCTGATAGTTCATGTAAATCATGCCGACATCCGTGCGGGACACGCCCTCGCGGAGCAGCTGACAGATGCGCCCCAGATGGTCGTTGAACGACGGATAATCCACGCTGGACGGCTCATGCGGCCCGAAGGCGTAGAAGCTGGCATACACCGCGCCGCTGGCGGTATAATGCGGCCAGCGATTATCCGTTCCCGGCCCGTACTGCGCAGACCAGATGTGCCACACAATGCGATTGAAGCCCGCCGCAAAGAGGTTGTACGCCTCCATCAGGTGATCCTGCTCGGTATAGGCATAGCCGCCGTAAGCGCCCGTTTCGGAGGAAAGCACCTTGTTTTGCAGCTTCGCGCCGCCCGTCCACAGGCGGTACATATCCACCTGATTGTTCTGGTTGAGGATTTCCGCCTCCGGGTAATCCACGCTCATAATCGGCTCGGAGATTTCCAGCCGCTGCCCATAGCTGATTTGCGCGCGGGTCTTGATGCCGTATTCGTGCAGCCACGCGCGCAGCGGCTCCAGCATCCGTTCGCGGTAGAGCTGCGTCTGCACGTCAAAGAGGTCGTTGAGCACCTTTTCGCGCATGGCTTTGTCCGCCAAATCATAGCTGCCGTAGTCCACGGCATCCCAGTAGAACAATTCCGGCAGACCGATGGTCAGGTACAGGTACGGACGAATGTCATAGCCCTTGCGCGCCAGAAATTCTTCCGCCATGTCGTCGCACCAGAACGCGCAGCCGTATTCGGTGCTGATTTCCAGCGAATCCATGAACAGCTGCACGTCGCCCGCCTGAATCTTGGCATTCAGCGCCTCGTCATCCAGAATGTGCGATAGCCAGTATTCCTTCAGCGCCTTGACACCTGCTTCATCAAAGTAGTTGATGCAGTACGCGGTTTCAGCGGCGGGGTGGGATTCCTGCATTGCGCCCTGCTGCCAGTAGTAGAACAGGCGGTACTTCGATTCGGCGTTCTCCGGCGTCCAATCCAGCGTAATTGTGCCGTCCGCTTCCCAGACCAGCTTGTCGGTCAGCTCGATGATGCCCGTTCCGTCCGTCACGATGGGTTTCGCCTTGTTGCCGCTCGTCTGCGGCACGGCAAAAACGCCAATCAGCTTTGCCGTCGGCGCAATGGGGTAGACCTTGCTGCCGACTTTCTTCTGCATGGGGATTGCCCCGCTTCGGCTCGCCCCTGCCTTGATGTATTCCACAATGTCCACAACAATCTGGCTTGCGCCCTGACTGTGCGGGTCAAGACCGGGGACGTTGGCGGTCGCCCAGTTTGTGCCGGAGGTCAGCGAGACGGTCATTCCCAAGTCCAGCGCCGTGTTCATTGCCAGCTTCAAGTCGTGATCCCACTGCGCAGAACCGTAGCCGTAGTCCGTTTCGCTGATTTCGTCTTCGCCCTGCGCGCACAGCTCCACGCCGCGGAAACCGCCGTCGTACATCGCTTGAATTTCCGCGCGGATGGTTTCGTCGGTATGCCCTGCTTCCGCCATCCACCAGCGCACCTCGCTGCGGTTGTCGATGCTGGGCGCGGTATAGCGGCGTTCGATTTCCGCCGCAAACGCATCGTCCTCCGCCAGCGCCGAAGCGGCGGGCAGCAGCATGGCGGCCAATAGCACCGCCGACAGAATCTTCTTCCAAGGCAGCATAGTGTCCTCCTTGCGATTCCTTTTTCGCACAAAATGGGGCTCCGGAACATTCCGAAGCCCCGGAAAACGGGATTAGATCTTGAACGCCTTGACAAGCAGCGGCCAAGCCCAGAGGTAGAAGACAACTGCAATCGCGATGACGGCGACGGCAATCACAATCCACATGATGCGCTTGCCCTTCTTGCTCATCCGCTTGCGATTCTGGAACTGCTCCTCGCTCATCGGCACTTTGCTGTATACGCGAATTGCCATGAACACCAGCACGAGCGCCATCAGAATGTCAAAGCCGTACAGCACAACCTTGTACCATGCCATGCCGTACAGGAAGCCCTTGTGCTCCTCAACCGCCGGGGCAGCCGTTTCTTCCGCGCTGTCCTTGTCCTGATTCAGCATGGCCGCATAGGCGGGGTCAACCGCCAGCGAGTTTGCCGTGTTGTAGAGAATCTGATGCACGGCTTCGCGGAGCAGCTTGCGGCACCAGCCGGATTTGACGTCGCTGAGCGACTGTTCCGCGGTTGCGTGCACGAGCGTGCCGCCTGCTGCCAGATACTGGTCAGAGCCAGCGCCCTTCATGGTGGTGGTGTAGTCGGTGATGTAGCAGCCATGCCAGCCCCATTCGTTGCGGCAGATGGCGCTCATCAGCGGATAGGAGCCGAAGGTGAACTGCCAGCCGACGCGGCACATGGTCAGCATGATGCCCTGTGCGCCGCCCTTCTGGATGGAATACTGGAAGGGCTTGAGGTAGATTTCACGGGCAGCCTGTTCCGTGCCCCACACAGCCACACAGCCGTTGGCGGCGCGGTTGGTGTCGGCATCGTTCATGACAAAGTGCTTGATGTAGGCGTGCATACCGTGCGCTTCAACGCCCGCGCAGACCGCCGCGGAGCAAAGACCGGTCAGCACAGCGTCCTCGGAGTAGTATTCGTAGTTGCGTGCGCCGAAGGGGGTGCGGTGGATGTTGATGCCGGGCGCGTACCAGCCCTCGGTGTTGGACGCAATCGCGTCTTCGCCGATGGCGTTGCCGTAGATGCGCTGAACCTCTTGGCTCCACGTCGCCGCCGTCATCGTCGCGCAGGGATAGGTGTAGATGACCGCGTCCGTCAGGAAGTTCGCAATGCCGTGCGGCGCGTCATACTCATACGTCTTGGGCTTGCCAACGGATTCCACCGCCAGAGAGCCCCAGCCGGACTTGTTGAACAGCTGGTGCATCTCGGAGAGCTTGAGTTCATCCAGCAGCAGATCCCACTTCGGGTCGTTGTAATCCAGCCCCACCATGTCGATCAGCTTCAAATTGTTCTTCGCGCCGTAGGTGTAGGCTTCCTTGCCGGGATACAGGGCAGCATCCGTCGGGTCTGTCGGGTTCAGAGAAGCCGCAAAGCCCTTCAGCTCGAATTTCGCCCGCAGCTCGTCGGAAATCACATAGGTCGGCACGTCGCCGGAAATGTTGCCGACGTTGGATACGCCCTTCGCAACCCCGGTGGCGTATTCCAGCCCGTTATTGTCCATCACAGACCAGTCGGAGCGGGAGAGATACACCGTGTCGTCCGCATAGACGATATCATCAAGCTGGTTGGTCACTTCCGCGCCGGAAACAGCGTCCTTGTTCAGCAGTTCCCGCTCGGAAACGGTGTACTTGGCTGCCATCGCCGTGTTGCCGTTTGCGGTCATGCCGTCCGCCGTGGTCTTGCCCTTTGCGGCAAGCACGTTGTTCACGGCCTCGTGCGCATCGTGGGCAGCGGTCACATACCAGTCGCCCGCGTCAATCACATAGGTCTTGGCGTCCTTTGCATCGTAGCTGGCAATGTCCTGCTTGGAGAAGGTGACGGACACGCGCTGCGACTCGCCGGGGGCAAGCTCAGCTGTCTTGACGTACTGCGCCAGCGACACAGCCGCCTTTTCCACGCCGCCGGGGATGTAGGGCGACTGGACGTAGAATTCCACAACATCCTTGCCGGAGGTGAAGCCGGTGTTCTTCACCGTGACCGACGCGGTGCAGAGGTCGCCGTCCCAGTCCACCTTCAGGTCAGACCATTCAAAATCAGTGTAGCTCAGACCATAGCCGAAAGGATAGGCGACGGTGGCGGCGTAATCGTAGTCGCCCGCGTTGCCCTGCTTGAGTACAGCATCCTCATAGCGGGTTTCATAGTACTTGTAGCCGACATAGATGCCTTCCGCGTAGTTCACATAGGAATAGCCGGAGAGGGAGCCATCCTCGTTCACATAGCGGTAGTCGCCGAAGTTCTGCATGGCGGCGGAGGACAGGTTGTCGTGCACATAGGTGTCCACCAGACGGCCGGAGGGGTTGATGGCGCCGGACAAAATCTTGGCAATCGAACCGATGCCGCCCGCCGGACGGGCATACCACAGCACCGCGTCAATGCCGTATTCCGCCTTGTCCGCAAAGTCCATCTGCATGGCGTTGGCGGAGCTGATGAGCACAATCACCTTGTCGAAGGCTTTATGCACCTCGGCAAGCAGTTCCTTTTCGTCCTTGTTCAGCTCCAGGTAGTTTTCATCCGCCGAACCGCCGTAGCGGGACATGTCATACGGCAGGTCGTTGCCTTCCGCGCCCGTGCGCATCAGCACGACGACGGCAGCATCGTTGTAATCCTTGTAGGAGGCCTTGACGTCCGCCGTATATTCGCTCTGCGGCACTTCGTCAATCACCCAGCCGCCGGTTTCGGAGCCGTTGCCTGCCGACAGGCTGCCCGCGCCGGAGGAGTGGCTGGACGCGGCATAGAAGGCAGATAGCGTGGGGTTGACCGTGAAGCCCTCATCCTCCAGCACCTTCTGCAAAACGCCGTTCTTGTTGTCGATGCCAAAGAGGCTGATTTTGCCGCCCTTCATGGGCAGCGCGTTATCCTCGTTCTTCAGCAGCACCGCGCCTTCGGCGACAATCAGGTTTGCCACCTGCGCATGGTCGTCCGTGTCAAACGTCACGGTGGAAACGTTCTTCACGCCGACTTCGCCGAAGTACAGCGTCAGGGCGGAGTCCCAATACAGCGCTTCATAGTTGGCAACGCCGACGGCACTGCACAGCAGCGCAATCACCAGCGTCCAGATAATTAAATAGGTACTTTTTTTCATACCCTTCTTCGCCGTGCTCATGATTTTCTCCTTTTTATGCGGTCTATCATACGAAAGAAAATGGGGAAGGCGTATCGCCCTCCCCGTGAGGATTTTCCGGACCGACTAACGCTTTGGGGATAAGCATTAGTCGTCGTCGGAATTGGTAACCACATAGTCAAAGGTGTCGCCGCTGATGGTGATGGTCACGGTGCATTCCTCCGCGTCAAACGCCGCGTCGGAGGTGGTCAGGTTGTCCAGCAGGTACGGACCTTCAAACAGGTCGGCGATCAGATGGCTTTCCGCTTCCTTGCACTGCACAACGCCCGCCGCGTAGTCGCTGTCCGCGAAAGCCGCGTTTTCCGTGTTCTGGAAGTAGGAGCCCGCCAGAGAACCCCAGTTTTCAGACGCGGTGCCCGCCGTCGGGAACATCAGAACGACCGTGTCGCCATCCTTCGTGTAAGTGCCGGTGAAGGTGTAAACGATGTCCGCCGTCACGGTGCCGTCTTCGGCGGTCTGCATCAGGCGCTTGGTGTACTCGTAGGTGCCGTCATCCTTGAGGACGACAGTGTTCTCGCCGGTCATGCCGATAGCGGTCACGAAGCCGTTGTGGAAGGTGTTGGACACGAGGTCTTCAGTCTTGTAGACCTTGGTCAGGGTGACGTCCGCCAGCGCGACGGACAGGAGCAGGCACAGAGCCAGAGCGATGGAAAACAGCTTCTTCATGGAAATTCCTCCATTCTTATTTGGCGATTTTTCAACCACATCGCCTTCGTTTCGCATCATAGCACAAGTTCAAGGTTTTACTGCACTTTTTGCGGAATCTACAAAGAAAACAGCACAGATTAAAAAAATCCGCACAAAGGACAGGAACGGCAAAGGAATTTGATGAGAATTTTCCGGAAAGCACTTTATCTATCGCAGCGTTCATGGTATGATAATGAAGGAAAAATGACGCGCCGTGCGGATTGCACAGACATTGTTGGAGGAAGCGCAATGAAGGAGTTTCTGCCGAAATCCGCCGCGAAAATGGCGGATTGCCTGATGAAGCGTTATGGCCTGCTGACCAGCCGCTGGAGCTATGACTACGGCGTGGCGTGGCGCGGCATGGAGGCGCTGTACGCCATGACGGGCGAAAAGAAGTATTTCGATTACATCAAGGACGCAATGGACACGTTCGTGACCGACGAAAGCGGCGCGATTCGCGACTACACGCTGGATGAGTTCAATCTGGACTACATCTGCAATGGGCGGCAGCTGTTGTATCTCTACAAGGCGACGGGGGATGAAAAGTACCTGCGGGCGGCAGACGTGCTGCGCGACCAGCTGCGCCGGCAGCCGCGCACATCCGACGGGGGATTCTGGCACAAAAAGTGCTACCCCTACCAAATGTGGCTGGATGGGCTGCACATGTCCGCGCCGTTCTATGTGGAATACTGCCTGATGGCGGAGGACGATGCGGGCATCCGCGACGCGGGTATCCGCGATGCGGCGAAACAGCTGCAATTGGCGTATGAACACACCTATGAGCCGAAAACGCGGCTGAATCACCACGGGTGGGACGAATCCCGCGCGCAGCAGTGGTCAGACCCGGAGACGGGGCGGTCGGCGCACGCGTGGGGGCGCGCTGTTGGCTGGTATATGCTGGGGCTGGCGGATGTGCTGGCGCTGCTGCCGGAAAATCACGAATGCTTCGAGCCGCTGCGGGCGCTGATGGAGAAAATCAGCGCGCGGATGCTGGAAATCCGCGTGGACGGCGCGTGGCTGCAAGTGCTGGACTGCCCCGGCCGCGAGGGGAACTACTTGGAATCCTCCGGCTCGTGCCTGATGACGGCGGCGATTTTGAAGGCGGCGGCGAATCATCAGCTGCCTGACTGGATGCTGGCGGCGGCGCAGGAGAGTTTCCGGGCGATTCAGCGGCATTTCGTCGGGCAGATGCGGGATGGCACGCTGTTTCTGGCGAAAACGTGCTACGGCGCGGGGCTGGGCGGAAAAACGGAGGCGTACCGCGACGGGTCGTATGACTACTATATTTCGGAAACCGTAGGCAGCTACGATATCAAGGGGACGGGCGCGTACATTCAGGCGGCCTGTGCCTACGAAGGGAGTGAACCCCATGCTTGACCAGCGTTTGGCAACCCGCGTGGAGAATTTTGTGAGCCGCCTGAAGCGCGAAAGTGTGTGTATGCACGGCTTCATCCTCGACGTGCGGGGCGAAGTGAAGGCGACGGCGTACTATCCGACCTTTGAGGAGGGGAAGGCACACCGGATGTACTCGGTGTCGAAATCCATGACGGCGCTTGCCATCGGCCTCCTGCTGGACGAAGGGAAAATTTCGCTGGATGACCGCATTGCCGACTACTTCCGCGACTTCCTGCCCGAAAAGCCGGATGCGCGCCTGATGCGCCTGAAAATCCGCGATATGCTGCGGATGGCGACGTGCTACCGCGCCACCGTCTACCGCGAAACCGACGACGACTGGACGAAGCCGTTCTTCACCGCCGCATCCACCCACGAACCGGGCACGGTGTTCCACTACGATACGGGCTGCTCGCAGGTGCTGGCGGCGCTGGTGGCGCGGCTGACCGGGCAGCAGGTGATGGACTACCTGACCGCGCGTGTGTTTACGCCCCTTGGCGCAGACGACGAGAAGCATTGGCTGTGCGACCCCGCGGGCACCTGTCAGGGCGGCACAGGGCTGTGCATGTCCCTGCGCGATTTGCACAAGGTGACGCGGCTGTTGATGGACGGCGGGCGCGGAATTCTGCCGGAATGGTTCTGCCGGGAGATGACGAAAAAGCACATCGACAACTGCCTGTGCGCGAACGAGGAAGAGCGCTACGGCTACGGCTGGCAGGTGTGGATGACGCGCGCGGGCTGGGCGATGTACGGCTTGGGCGGGCAGCTTGCCGTGGTGTGCCCGGAGAAGGACGTCTGCCTGTGCACGATTGCCGACACGCGCCTTGACCCCATCGGCGTGCAGCGCATCTACAACGCCTTTTTCGACGAAATCTACCCCTACTGCGGCATGGAGGATATGTCGCCTGTTCGCCTGTCGCCCGAAATGCAGCCGCTGGGGAACAATCCCGCGTGCGCGCTGGACGCGTCGCCTGTGTACCATTTCGCCGCGCCGAACCCGCTGAGCCTCAAGCGCGTGGAACTGCGGGGAAACACGCTGATTTGGGAGAACGCGCGCGGGCGGCATCCGCTGCAATTCGGGCTGGGGGAGAACCGCGTAAGTGAATTTCCCGGATGGCCGGGGCGCACGATGTTATCCTCCGGCGGCTGGGTGTCGGCGGATGAAAACGGGAATCTGCTGCGCGTCCGCTGCCAAATCATCGACGATGCCCCCTGCGGCGTGGACATGCTGCTGCGATTCACGGGCACTTGCCTGACGGTGCAGGCGCGCAAATCCTTCGACCCGGCAACGAATGCGTATGAGGGCGTGGCGACAGGGTATGTGGAAGGATATGCTGACGCGCCCTGATTGCCGTTATGCGCGCGCCTTCTTCCGCTCAAGCGCCGCCCAAACCGCGTTCTCCAGCATCCAAATGCGCAGCGCTGCGACGAGGAAGCGGACAATTACAGCGCCATTGCGATTGTGGCGGAATAAAATCAGCAGGGCTGCAAGCGTGCCAAATGCGCTTTTGCAGCCCTATTTTGATGCGCCATGACGTACTTGGCAAGGAATTGGGGGAATTTTCGGGCTTTTCAAATGCGGATTTTCGTGGTAAAATGGACGATAGGGGAATTTGCGATTTTTCCCCATAACCTCTTTTCGCGATGCGGGGATTTCGCGTCTGCGGACGCGACCAAAGGGCAATGAAAACAGACGAATGTCTGCGATCGCCCTTTGGAAACCTTCGCTTGCACTCCCATGTTAGTGGTCTGTACCGCTGCTTGTGGATATGGGGGACAGTGTGGGTAAGCTGTGGATAAACACGCGGGCATAGCATGAAGAAGTGACCAACTCAATCGCGCGAAAGGGAGTCCAGAGGGTCGAAGACCCTTTGGTGGGGTCAAGGGGC
>ERZ831634.3498-NODE-3498-length-11698-cov-3.976037_pt1 | contig 11698 bp, 7 predicted proteins | sample MGYA00519953_ERZ831634 | MGnify/ENA primary metagenome ERZ831634 (study PRJEB31850, sample SAMEA3708718) | human gut metagenome | biome: human gut; feature: human-associated habitat; material: faeces | place: China | collected 2014 ...
TAGCTTATGAAACAAAAGAAAATGCTAACTCTCACCCTTTCTCAACTTAAACAACTATACCAACAAGAGCTACCGGAACTTTACCAACTGGCTAATGAAACCACTAACGAAACGGACTTCAAAAACAACCTCGATAAATTCCTGTCTCTCCATCCACAAGCAGAAAGCAATACGGGTAAGCAAATTCGACTCCTTATCAATTACGACGGAAGAAGTATCCACGAACTTTCAACAGAACAAGACATGTCGGTGCAAACCTTTTCATTACTCCACCGATTCCTTACCGGAAATCTGGAAAACACCGACATGGCCACAGATTTATTCATCGACCTGTTCTACCTGTTCAAAAGACTTGAAATGACGGAAATCCCCCTCCCCTCTCCGCAACGGATAAAGAGCCGTACCGAACGCTGGCCTACGGGACTGAACGAGGAAGTGATGGAGATCCGTGCCCAAAACAAGGAACGGATACTGCACATACTGATCCAGAAGATTGAAAACAGAAAATCCGGTTCCACCCGTTTCCGGTTTGACGAAGGACTCAGTTATGACGAAAAATATCAGCTCGTCAGCCAATGGTGGAATGATTTTCGTTTTCACCTGTCGATGGCAGTAAAAAGCCCCACTGAACTGAATCGCTTTTTGGGGAATTCTCTTTCCAGCGAAACGATGTATTTGCTGTCGCGCGCACGCAAAAAGGGTATGCCTTTCTTCGCTACCCCCTACTACCTTTCACTGCTCGACATCACCGGTGACGGATATAATGACGATGCCATCCGCAGCTATATCCTCTATTCTCCCCGCTTGGTAGAGACATATGGCAACATTCGCGCCTGGGAACGGGAAGATATCGTAGAACCCGGAAAGCCGAATGCTGCCGGCTGGCTATTGCCGGACGGGCACAACATCCACCGCCGTTACCCGGAAGTGGCTATTTTGATACCAGACACGATGGGACGTGCCTGCGGCGGACTTTGTGCCTCCTGCCAACGTATGTACGACTTTCAAAGCGAACGTCTCAACTTCGAATTCGAAGCGTTGCGTCCCAAAGAGAGTTGGGACAAAAAATTACGCCGCCTGATGGGGTACTTTGAGGAAGACACCCAATTGCGTGACATACTGATTACCGGAGGGGATGCCCTGATGAGCCAAAACAAAACATTGCGAACGATACTGGAAGCCGTCTACCGAATGGCCGCCCGCAAGCGAAAAGCCAACCTCGAACGACCGGAAGGAGAAAAATATGCCGAATTGCAACGGGTACGTCTCGGCTCCCGCCTGCCAGCCTATCTGCCCATGCGCATCAATGACGAATTAGTAGAGATTCTCCGGGAGTTTAAAGAAAAAGCGTCTGCCATCGGAGTGAAGCAGTTCATCATCCAAACCCATTTCCAGACACCACTGGAAATTACCCCCGAAGCACGGGATGCCATCAGCAAGATACTTTCTGCCGGCTGGCTGATTACAAACCAATTGGTCTATACCGTAGCAGCTTCCCGACGGGGGCATACGACCCGGTTGCGCCAAGTGCTCAATTCATTGGGAGTGGTGTGCTACTACACTTTCTCAGTAAAAGGTTTCAATGAAAACTATGCGGTGTTCACTCCCAACAGCCGTTCTCTGCAGGAACAACATGAAGAAAAGATATACGGACAACTCACCTCCGAGCAGGCTGCCGAGCTATATACCCTGCTCGAAAATGGAGAAGACACGGCTACCCGTATCCGCCGTTTTATGAGAAAGCACCACCTGCCATTCCTCGCTACCGACCGAAGCGTACTCAATCTGCCTGCCATTGGCAAAAGCATGACATTCAACCTGATAGGTATCACAGAAGACGGTAAGCGTATCCTTCGCTTCGATCATGACGGAACACGCCGCCACAGCCCCATTATCGATAAAATGGGACAGATCTATATCGTAGAAAATAAATCGCTCGCCGCTTATCTCCGGCAATTAGGAAAAATGGGAGAAGATCCAGAAGATTATGCCACTATCTGGACGTATACGGAAGGCAAAACGGAACCACGGTTCAGCTTATACGAATATCCGGAATTCGACTTCCGAATCACGGACAAGATGAGCAATCTGGAGATTGGATAATATACAATAATACTGCTTATGCATACCGGTGATCGTAAGCAGGGTACTTACCTCCGCTAAGCACCGTCCATACCGCCTGTATACACCGTGCTTAGCGCTCTTAAGTACCGTTCTGAGGAAAGCTTTGCACGGTGCACAAAAGCCGGGGTGTTCCCTCACTCTATCCGCCCGTTTTCAACCACTTTTCACCAATTACGACCGGTATCCCACCAAAGTCTTGTTCCGGCATTATCTTCTCCTCCCAAAGCATCGACCAATGCACGGTATTGGCTTTCGTTTTCTGTGATCAACGAACCGGGAAAATTCAAGCGACGAATCATAGTCTCCGTATCGATACAACCGTTCTTGCTATTATTAAACCGCACCGGGAAAAGACGCGGATAGCCCGTACGACGCTGTTCGGCCCATGCTTCACAACCCTCGGGAAAGATAGCCAGCCACTTCTGAGTTATGATCTTCTCCAGTTTCACCTCGTCATCGGCCTCCTCTATCCAGCGTGGGGATACCAGACAACGGGCTTCTATATTATTCTCGGGATCATAGACATCTATAAAGTCAGAGGCTACTTTATCGCTGTTGAGATATTCATCCACTTGGGTAACATTGTGTTGCTGAAAAGAGACAGTTACCCCGTTCTCATAACAATCACTCTCCTCTTCCGAAGTCCAACCACGTAAAGCAGCTTCCGCACGGAGAAACCAGACTTCTGCCGCAGTCATCAGAACGGCATCCGTAGCCTGAGTGACAGTAAGCTTCGACAAGACATTGTAACGGTTGTGAGCAAAGCAAGTACCTTGACGAATCCCTCTGTATTCTTGTTTCAACTCATCAGCCGAACAGTGTGTAAAATAGGATTTCCTCCGGGGATCATCGTAACCATTCATGATAGATTCCATCGAAGCACTCATATACGTTTCTTTCCATATAAGGTTCAACTCGCCAAGCGGATTGCTATAACCGCCCTGAGTGGAGACAGCAGCCTGCTCATCAGGGGTTTCAAAAACACCGTACGAATTTTCGAATGCCTTCACAAATTCCATGCGCGCCTTATCAGGAGATATCACCGCCAAACGCATGGCAAGCCGCATTCGCAGAGAATTGGCAAACTTAATCCAGGAGGAATATTCGCCATCCAGCAAAATGTCGAAACGCGCAAATTCGGAAGCGTCCGGTTTCCGCTCTATATAATCGGCCAATGCCGTTACTGCCGTATCCAGTTCAAGAAAAAACTCATTGTATACTTTCTCCTGGCTATCCGGCAGATATTCCCCTTTAGGATCGGCAAAATTGGTGTACACAATCGGGCCGTAATAATCGGTCACACGGTGCATGACCGCCACCTTCAATATTTTCGTTATACCGAAAAAAGCCGGTTGCCCGGTACGGGTAAATTGTTCCGACTGGTAGATCTGAGGGAAAACATAAGCATACGTATGTCCCCACATCGCACTGTTCCAACCATCTTGCAGATTATAATCCGAGTTATGGCTACCCCCATTCAGTGGTTTGGCATCGTGCATATATCCGCTAAACATATCCGCGTTCAGATTTTGTATCAGTTGGAAAGGCCAGTTTTTCCCTTTACCGTAATCATAATTAAAATAAATGCCCTGCTGGATAATTCCCAAACGGATGCCATGATCGTTATTATCCACTTTCAGGTCTTCATCCGTAATGCCGGCCAAATCGGTATTGAACTCTCTAAAACCGGAAGTACAGGAAACAAAGAAACCGCCCAGCACTATAAATAAAAATACCATGTCCTTTTTCATCTATCCACCCTCCGTTTTAAAAGTCACACTTAATACTGAATCCCAAGCTACGCGTAGTGGGCATTCCATAAACATCGATCCCTTGATTGTCATTTCCGGTAGAGAGTACCAGATCCGGATCAAAAGGCGCTTTCTTATAGAAAAAGAAAAGATTGCGCCCCACAAAAGAGAGCTGTATTTCATGAAAGATCTTCATCTGTTGTATCCAGTTTGCCGGCAAGCGATAACTCAACGAAAGCTCCCGCAAACGAATATTCGTGGCATCATACATATAATATTCCGTCACACCGGCACGTCCGCCGACTACATTCTTATAAAACCTCTTCACATCCTCTATACGACGGCCTTCCAAAAGGACATATCCGGCATCCCGGGCATCGGCCGTGGCTTTGGATACCCCATACATATCCATATCCGCCTGTGTCTGCGAAAGAATATCTCCGCCATACCGCCAATCGATCAGACAGTAAAGACTGATTCCTTTATAAGAAAGAGTATGGCTCCACCCCATAGAGAAAACCGGATTGGCATTTCCCACTTTTACCGTATTCCCGTCACCCTCCACCCGCGGCAGGCCTTTGTTGTCTCCGTCGGTTTCATAAACGATATTTCCCTCTGCATCACGCACGAATGCCTTCCCGTAAATATCACCGATGGAACCACCTTCCACCAACTTCATGGCATAACTCGAGGAAAAGCTGGTAGGCCCGTACACAAACTCTTTCAATTTCTCATGCAATTCGATAATTTTATTCTTATTGGACGAAAAGTTCAATGTAGTTTTCCACATAAAATCCCTGTTCATCACCGGAGCAGCATCCAATGTCAACTCCCATCCTTCGTTCTGTATATTGCCGGCATTGACATAGCGGTATGCAAACCGATCACCGGAAAGAGCCGGCAACTTGAAGAACTGGTTACGGGTATTCGTGCGATAATAAGTGGCATTGATGCCTAAACGGCTTTGCAGAAAACGCCATTCCGTCCCCACTTCTACAGAATAAGTCATTTCCGGTCTCATCTCCTCAAAAGGAGCGGCATCATTTGCCTGTATTCCTCCACCGGCCACTACATGCGAAACAGAATTAGTGATAAACAAAGGAATATCATTCCCCACCTTACTGTATGCCCCACGCAATTTTCCAAAAGAGATCCATTCGGGTAAAGCCATCCATTTGTTGAAAATAAAAGAAGCACCGACCGAAGGATAAAAAAAGCCGCTCTTCTCATGTTTCGTAAAAGCAAGCGTCGAAGCCCAGTCATTACGGGCCGTCACGTCGATAAAGACGCTTTCCTTATATCCCAATTGTGCCGTGGCAAATACAGATTGCAGTTGTCTGTGTGCATCGATCCTCTGATCAAGCACAGCGGCACTGTTCATCAGAATATTGGCCAAAGTAAAGACATTGGGGTATTTCAATGAGGCCGTTTTTGAATCATAACGGGTGGAATTCACCACCTTATCATTGATGCTGCCACCGATAGCGGCATCCAACGAAAAATCATTCCATTGTTTCTTTACAGTGGCCATCACATCGCCATAAAGCAATACTTCCTGATAATCCATCTCAAGATACCGCCCGTTCACACCTGCCAAAGCCGGAGCGGTAGACGCATAAAACTTCTGCCGTAACTTATCACCTATATAATCCATATTACCGCGTGCCTGAATGTCCAGCCAATCGGTTACTTTCACCCGCGCCGATAAAGAGGCGATCACCCGTGCACGGGTATCCTTGCTCTGAATCCGGTTTACAATCCAGTAAGGATTCTGCTCGAAATCGTCAGAAGGCGCATGCCAGTTCTGCACATTCAACTTACGGTCTTCATCGTACACCTCAAAATTATCGCGATAATAAGAAAGGTCTTCACCACGCGGAAAACGATATAATCCCACAAGCGGATTCATATAAAATCCTCCCGGAACCGGTTTGTTTTCCACTACCTGCCGCATGATATTTACATTTCCATCGAGTTTCAAACGGCCGTTGAACAGTACGGAAGTCTCCCGCAAATTCAAATTATGCTTCGATAACCGGTTTTTATCTACAATACCCCGCCCGGTAGTATTGGCATAAGAAAAATAATTTTGCAGTTTCTCATTCCCATGACTCACAGAAAGGGAAGTAATAGAGGTAAAACCGGTACGAAAGAAATCATTCAGATGATCTTGTTCAGGCAATGCTTCCTGTGCTCCCCAACTATCCACACCATCACTAACGCCATAGCGATTCTGCATTTCGGGAAGACTGAAAGCCTTATCAATAGTCAGACTGGTAGAAAAAGAGATTTTATGTGCGCCCGTACTCCCCTTTTTGGTAGTTATCAGAATCACGCCATTGGCCGCTTGACTTCCATACAAAGCTGCTGCCGGTGCACCTTTCAATACAGTAATGCTCTCCACATCTTCCGGATTCAAGTTGGAAATGCCATCCCCCCCGTCACGATTGCCCGCATCAGCAGTCCCGCCAATAGCCGAATAGGCCTGTTCGGAAGTAGAATTCAGCATCGGCACTCCGTCTATCACATACAGTGGCTGATTATCACTGACCACCGAACGGATGCCACGAATACTGACCTTAGCCGAAGCCCCCGGACCGGAAGAGTTTTTACTTACCTGCATACCCGCCGCCTTTCCGGCCAAAGCGGTAATCATATTCGTCTCCTTTACCCGGTTCAGCTCATCACTCTTCAACTGCATGGCCGAATAAGACAAAGATGAAGCCTTCTTTTCAATGCCCAATGCAGTCACAATCACGTCATCAAGCATCACCGCATCTTCTTGCAATACGATCTTGAAATCCGTTTTTCCAGATACGGGAACCTCTACGCTTTCATATCCTAAAAAAGAGACCACCAAAGTAGCATCCGGATTTACGAGCAAAAGAAATTCACCGTTCACATTGGTCACTGTTCCTTCCGATTCTCCTTTTACCTTAATAGTAGCACCAACCAAAACATCACCTTTGGAGTCGTATACCGTCCCGCTTATCTTTTTTTTTGAAGAAAACTGATCATGATGGCCATCATGTTCTACATTAACGGCATAACCGACTGTTGTACAAACAGAAAAGAGGAATGTCAAAAAAAAACAGATAAGTATTCTCGCACTAATTAACATGTTCATTAATATCAATTTGTATATAGACAAATATACATAATAAAATCTAAAAAGAGGTTATCCCAATATCATTTTGATGAAAGAATTCGCCAAAACGCGTATTATCACTATTTTTGTTGCAAATAAAACGATGAAAATGGAAATAGAAATAGAGAATCATCCCTTGCAACCTTTTCTTCCGGTAAAAGCCCGGTTATTAATGCTTGGAAGTTTTCCACCGCAAAAAAAGCGGTGGTCTATGGATTTTTATTACCCAAATCTAAATAACGATATGTGGAGAATCACCGGAATCCTATTCTTTAACAACAAGGATTATTTCTTGAATGAATCGAAAAAAGCCTTTTGCAGAGAGCGCATCATCGACTTTCTTAATGAGAAAGGGATTGCACTTTTTGATACGGCTTCTGCCATACGCCGCCTGCAAGATAATGCTTCCGACAAATTCTTGGAAGTTGTGCAACCTACCGATATCCGCGCACTGCTCCTGCAACTTCCGGAATGCAAAGCGATCGTCACTACCGGCCAGAAAGCCACGGACACCCTCCGTACCCAATTCAGTATAGAAGAACCGAAAGTAGGTGATTTCTCCGAATTTTTATTCGAAAACCGCCCGATGCGTTTATACCGTATGCCATCTTCCTCACGTGCCTACCCTTTGGCACTGGACAAAAAAGCTGCCGCCTATCGCATCATGTATCAGGATTTACAAATGCTTTAATCAATTATATATAGGAAACCTATGAAACCGATCTTTTTGCAATACCCCGCATGCAGTACTTGCCAAAAGGCAAAAAAATGGCTGACAGAGAACAACATTGAGTATACCAACCGGCTCATTGTGGAAGATAATCCCACAATAGAAGAATTAAAAGCCTGGATTCCCCTTAGCGGATTGCCGGTAAGAAAGTTTTTCAATACCAGTGGATTGGTATATAAAGAGCTGAATCTCAAAGACAAGCTACCTACCATGAGCGAAGAAGAGCAAATCGCCTTATTGGCCACCAACGGTAAATTGGTGAAACGTCCGTTGGTAGTCACCAATAATTTTGTACTGGTAGGTTTCAAACCTGCCGAGTGGGAAAAGCTAAAATAGTTGAAAACTTCTTTGTAGAAGCGCTTGCAGATTCAAAAGTTTATTCTACCTTTGCACCCGCAAACACGGGAGTAGCTCAGTTGGTAGAGCACCGGTCTCCAAAACCGGGTGTCGGGAGTTCGAGCCTCTCCTCCCGTGCAAGATTTCAATAGCTGTGAGTTAATAACTTGCAGCTATTTTTCGTTTAAAGGTCGGACAATAGCTAAAACAGCCCATTCATTCTCCTAAAATTGAATCTCCAAAGTCACTTCTCCCCCTCCGACAGTCCATTGCGGACCTTCCTGTACAAGACGTATCGCTTCTTTATCAACGGAAGGACATAAACTTCCCTGTACCTTTATATCGATAGGACGCCCCTCGTCATTCACATAAAAAGTCAGTATCACTTTCCCCTTTACCCGCTCACATTCTTTATCTGTCGGGCGGTTCAGATTCTTTTTCAAATATCTCCGATAAGCCCTTTCCCCGATTACCGGACGAGGCATCGTCAATTGTTCTACGGTTACTGCCGCCCCAGTCAGATTCGCTTTCCGCTGAGTCCCGTACCCTACTACTACCACTTCATCCAATTCTCTACTGTCTTCATTCATGGCAATCAGCATCTCCTTACTTGTATCGGCTGGAAGAATAACCGGTTCATAGCCTATATAATTGACCGTAATCTCTTTTCCGTCATTCATCGGCAAAGTAAAATTACCATTCACATCCGATACAGTTCCATTATTAGTACCTCTTACAGTGACGGTGGCTCCCACAATAGGCTCTCCAACCTTATCAATGACACGCCCTTTCACTCCGTTTACTTTTATCCCGCTTACCATTCCGCTCAGTTGCTTTGCAATGCCATTATTGGTAACGTCAGACAGAGCGGTACTAACCGGTTTGGCAGCTACCGAATCCACTTCAACAACATCAGCCATTACACTCATCCCTACTTCATCGGCAATTTCTTCCCGCATCTTCGCAGGAGCTGCCTTTGATAGTTGCCGTTCCCGACTGGCAAACACCTTCACCGAATCTCCCCGGACAGTTCCAGCCAATTTTCCCTTTTCTTCCGGATGTGCCGATTTAGCTAAAGGTAACTGAGGTGTTTGAGACACAACCTGCAACACGGTATCCCGTTGCAAGGCTTCCAATGTCATAAAAACATCTTCCGGTAGCCTATTTTTCTGATATATGAAATAGCTGCTCAAACAAACACCTATCAATAAGCTCGCCGCTACACTCCACACAACAGCATGATTCCGTTTTCCCTTTGCTTTTCCCCTGATCCGGCGACGTAAAATCTCTATCTGATACTCCTGGTTCTCCCCTACGCTGTCATAACCATCCATAGCATCGGCAAGAAAAGGATCACGCATCGCCTCTTTCTGCAAGCGATGAACCTCTTTCCCCTTTCGAGTTCCTCGTATGTAGTCTAATAGCTTCATTGGATCTGATTCTTTATGCAAATCTTTAAATTTCTTTTCCCGTTCTGAATATAACTTTTCACATGGTTCAGTGTTAAACCTGCCTGCTCCGCAATATCGGCATATGACATCTCTTCCATAAAAAATTGCGTAATGCTGATACGTTGAGGTTCAGGCAGTTTTTCAAGACAATGCTTCAAGGCATTCAATTGTTCTTCCGAATGATCCTCCTCAGATAACAGATGCAAAAACTCATCGGATTCCATAATATTAATCATATAATCAAGCGGAATTTCCTTATTGTCTTTCCTTAATATCTGCAGACAATGATTTTTAGCTACCCGGTACAACCACGTTTTGAAAACTTTTATCTGATAATTGGATACTTTGGAAAGCAGTTCTTCAAAAAGTTGCATGACTGCGTCCTGTGCACGAGCCTCATCACTCAGATATTTAAGACAAAGTCCGTACAGCAACGGAATATAGCGGTTGTATAATTCACCGAAATATTCTGTTTTACCCGAATCGGTATACTGCTGTAACAGTTCTTCATCAGTCAACTTTGATATGTTTTTCTTGAAAAACAAAAATTCTTTTTAGGCAAAGTTAAAAAAAACAAGTAAACATCAAGCCATATCGGAAAATTAAAAATATACCCAAAGTATCCAAGTATAACCAATCGGTCTAACAAGAAAGCATTCACACACATAACACACTAATAATCAGTCATTATCAGAATATATACTTTTATGTAGCATGAATATATACTTTTACCCAACAAGAATATACATTCTTACATGACAAGAATATATCTTTTTGCAATCACATAAAAACGAAGCAACTCTCCGACATTACAAGAAAATACCCCCGTCAAGCTGAGAACATACAGCTTTTCGGGGGTATACTACCAAAGGCCTTCTATTTACCAGTTTGTTATCCTTTTACCAAACAATTACCTTTTTCGTTATCATCTCATCCGTCAACATTATTTTTACCAAATAGATTCCTTTCGACAATTCAATAACCATATCATTCAATAAAACCGACTCCGAATATACATTTCCTCCGTCCATTGAATAAACATTAACCACACCCTTCAAATCACACTTGCCGACAATACGTATCGCATTTTCTTCGCTTATTATTTTTACAGGAGCTACCGCCGGCTCTTTATCAATACCGGTTCCTGAGTCAAACATGGCAAACGGACCACCCACTTTTGCATTATCGACTGCCTGCACTCCCCATGTATAATCACTGGTCAATCCTGTCACTTTATATAACACCCTCTTACTGATCAATCCGGAAACTTCAGATACTTTCAAACGTCCGGTCGCAATATCGGCAGGAACCGTCATTCGGATAACGTCTCCTTGCTTGATATACAAATTATATTTCAAAGCATTGGCCGAAGTCTGATCATCTTCCGGAGCATCCCATGAAAACATGGCAATACCATTGGCACCCGGAGTCACTTTCAAATTCTTAGGTGCACCGGGAGCTTTATTAGACGCGACTCCTTCTCCCAAAACATTCTTCATCAAACGGGTATGCGATCCTCCTGCATCACCATAACCTACCAAACACGCATCCAAATTGCCATCATTATCAAAATCCACAAGATTGGCAGTCCCTCCTCTCTGTGCTGCCGCACCGGCATACACAAGTGGAGAAGCTATGAACATAGGAGCACCAAGCATACCTCCATTATTCAAATAAACAACATCATTCTCACCCGTCGCATTCATATAAAGAATATCACTAAAGCCGTCATTGTTAACATCACCGGCATCAATGGAAAGCTCCTGCCTGTTATTGGGTAATCCCGTCGTAGCAGCATCGTACTTAGTGAATCCTCCTGCTGAATTAAGATATAAATCGCCACGCCAGTTCCAGCTCACATTCTCATCCCATCTGACTCCGGGAACAACAAAATCAAGCTTTCCATCATTATTATAATCAAGCCAGGCCGGATTTCCTTCTTCTATACCCGCAAATTCAATAGGCTCGGCAAAAGTTCCGTCTCCATTATTTTTATAAACCGCCCCGTTATAACTGCCATGATAACCATAATCGGCATCGTATTTATCAGCATCTATTCCCTCACCCGAAACAATAAGATCCAAAAAACCATCACCGTCATAATCACCCCAAGCTGCACCACCGCCCGATAATTGTATAAACGGCTTAGCTTCACTAC
>ERZ831634.3500-NODE-3500-length-11694-cov-9.671707_pt1 | contig 11694 bp, 10 predicted proteins | sample MGYA00519953_ERZ831634 | MGnify/ENA primary metagenome ERZ831634 (study PRJEB31850, sample SAMEA3708718) | human gut metagenome | biome: human gut; feature: human-associated habitat; material: faeces | place: China | collected 2014 ...
GCGACGGCTGATCTTGTGAATACGCATAGTGCTTCTCCTTTTCTGCTTGTCAGATTTTTTGCTTGTAAGCGTTCTTTTTGCTTGCTTCGTTCGGATTGGTGTTCCGGCTTTGTGTCAGGCCCGGCCCCCACGCCGGGCGGTGATCTCGCTTTGACGGGATGACCGTCTCTTTAATGATATATTAGTTCATTTCAATAGATTCGTCAATAGAAAACACATATTCTCTCAAACCGAATATTTTCTGCGAAAATAGAGCATAATGCACAAAAATAAGCCTTTTTTCACGGAGTCAAAGGCTGATTTTCTCGGAAAATACACGGCATTGATTGATATATCGAACGTGATTTCCTGGCGGATGCGAGGACACTTCGGGAAGGATTTTGCATGGTGACCGAGTCAATTCCGCTGAACCGTGAAAAAGACGGAAAACTTTACCGTTCGGCGCTTGAGGAAGATCCAACGGTGCTCGCCGGAAATTATGAGGCGGCGTACAACACAATGTATAGCGGGGAAACAGCGGAGGCTGCGACGGTCGAATATTCGCTGGGAAGTGACCTTGTCATTGAAAAGCTTACGTTTGAGACTCTGTCACCGCGATTTTCGGAAAATCCGCTCTATCCGTATATGTCATCCTTCTCCGGAAGTATGTATTTCTATAACTATGAGACCGGGCGCAATGACCGGATTGAGCTGAAATCAGAGTATTCGGCAAAGGAGCTTTCGCCGTACCTGTCTCCGTCGAACACATTGACCGTCAAATATGTGCCGGAACAGACGGGAGAGTATGGCTGGGAAAGCCAGCTTCCAAGAATCTATGTCGTAGGGAGGAGAGAGTGATGCTGACGATTAAAAACCTCAGAAAACGATATGGCAATTTTCAAGCGCTGGATGGGCTGAATCTGGAGGTCGCGGACGGGGAACTCTTTGGATTCGTGGGTCCCAATGGGGCAGGCAAGACGACGACGCTCAAGATTCTTGCGGGACTTCTCGTTCCCGATGAGGGCGAGGTGGAGATCGGCGGACTGGATGTTTACTCAGACGGAAAAGAACTCCGGCGGCGGATCGGCTATGTGCCGGATTTCTTCGGAGTATATGATAACCTGAAAGTATCGGAATATATGGAATTTTTCGCATCCTGCTACGGAATTACGGGGCTGCAGGCGCGGACGCGCTGCCATACGCTTCTGGAACAGGTGCGGCTGGAAGATAAAGAGGACTTTTTCGTGGACGGGCTTTCGAGAGGTATGAAGCAGAGCCTATGTCTGGCGCGGGCGCTCATCCACGATCCGGATCTTCTGATCCTGGATGAACCGGCTTCCGGGCTGGATCCTCGCACCCGGGTGGAGTATACGGCGATTCTGAAAGAACTGCGCGATCAGGGAAAAACGCTGCTCGTCAGCTCCCATATTTTATCGGAATTGTCAGAGCTTTGTACCTCGATCGGCATCATTGAGCAGGGAAGAACGGTTCTGCAGGGCAGCATGGATCAGATTTTTGCGCGGATCAACTCGTCCAATCCGCTTCTGATCTCGATTTTCAGCCAGAAAGAAAAGGCGCTTGCGATCCTGAAAAGCCATCCTTGCGTGCAGACGATCGCGGTGCAGGGGGATGAGATCAAGCTGGGCTTTTTGGGGGATCGGCAGGATGAGGCGCTGCTTTTGCAGCAGCTTATCGATGCAGATGTGATGGTCAGCAGCTTTATGCGCGAGAAGGGAAGCCTGGAATCACTGTTTATGCAGATCACAGAACATGAAGAAGAGAGGGCGGTGCTGAAACATGAGATGGAATCCGGTATTTAGGAGGGAAATGACAGTCGGGAGCCGCAGCATCCGCATGATGGCGATTCTGTTTGTTTTTAACAGTATTCTGGCGGCGGTGGCGCTGTTTAATATGTATTCGGTGGCGGAGCAGGTCAGGACGACGGCGGAGATCCAGTATTCGCAGTTTCTGGATCTCTACACGTTCGTCTCCTCGATCGAATTTATCATGCTGCTTTTCATCATGCCGGCGCTGACTGCCAGCAGTATCAGCGGCGAGCGGGAACGCCAGACGCTGGAACTGATGCTGACGACCACGATGGAGCCGCGTGACATGGTGCTTGGAAAACTGGCGTCCTCGCTGGTGACGATGCTGGTGCTGGCGGTCTCGGCGCTTCCGGTACAGGCGCTCGTATTTGTCTACGGGGGCGTTACGCTGCAGGACATCGGGATGCTGTTCCTGTGCCACGGCGTTGTGGCAATTTTAACGGGCAGTATCGGGATCTTTTATTCATCGGTGCTGCGCCGCTCGACGGTATCGACCGTCTGCTCCTATGTGACGGTGGTGGCGCTGACGGCGGGAACGATGGCGGTCAATCTGTTTGCATACCGGATGGCGCTCCGGGCGGCAGATTCGTATGCATCTAATCTCAATGCATCGGAAATGGCAAGTTCCGGCATTTTACGCTATCTCTTTCTTTTCAATCCGGCTGTCTCGTTTTATAATGTAATTAACGGACAGGCGGGAAGCGGCGACATGAGAAAATGGTTCGAGCCACTGTTTGGCGTATTTCCAGACAATGCGATCACAGCACACTGGACGGCGTGCAGCCTGATTTTGCAGTGTATGCTGGCGATGGTGCTGATCGCGGCAGCAGTATGGGCGATCACGCCGGGAAAATGGAATCGGCATGGGAAAAATAAAGGGAATGATAACCGATAGATAGAAAAAGCAGAAAAACAGAGAAACTATGAATTTGGAGAAGGAGGCAGTGAGTATGGGAATTATCAGAGCAGCGGCACACGCGGTCGGCGGCGGGCTGGCAGATCAGTGGCTGGAAGTGATTGAACCGGAAAATATGGGGGAACAGACCGTATTTTCAGCGGGTGTGCAGACACGCCGCGGGGAGAACCGGAAGAGAACACCGGAAACGGTGTCCAATGGTTCTGTGATCCATGTGTACCCGAATCAGTTTATGATGTTGGTGGACGGCGGTAAGGTCGTTGATTATACAGCGGAAGAGGGTTATTATACAGTGCAGAATTCATCCCTGCCGTCTCTGTTTAACGGACAGTTCGGCGATGCACTGAAAGAATCCTTCAACCGTGTGCGTTATGGCGGACAGACGCCGTATGCACAGAAGGTCTACTATATTAATCTCCAGGAGATCAAGGGAATCAAGTTCGGCACACGGACGCCGATCAACTATTTTGATTTATTCTATAATTCCGAGCTGTTTCTGCGCGCACATGGAACTTACTCCATCAAGATTACGGATCCACTGAAATTTTATGCGGAGGCTATTCCGAAAAATCAGGATCAGGTGGAGATTGATTCCATCAATGAGCAGTATTTAGCGGAGTTTCTGGAAGCGCTGCAGACCTCGATCAACCAGATGTCGGCGGATGGCGTGCGGATTTCCTTTGTAGCCTCCAAAGGCAGGGAACTGGGACGCTATATGGCGGAGACGCTGGATGAGGAGTGGAACCGTCTGCGTGGCATGGAGATCCAGTCAGTCGGTATCGCCAGCATTTCCTATGATGAAGAATCGCAGAAACTCATCAATATGCGGAATCAGGGCGCGATGCTCGGCGACCCGTCGGTGCGCGAGGGGTATGTGCAGGGCGCGATGGCACGCGGCTTTGAGGCAGCCGGTTCCAACGGAAGCGGTGCGATGGCAGGCTTCATGGGAATGGGCGCCGGCATGAACTTCGGCGGCGGATTTATGGGCGCCGCATCGGCGTCCAACCTGCAGCAGATGCAGATGCAGCAGGCGGCGCGGCAGGGATATGCGGCACCGCAGGGCGGCTATGCGCCGGGGCAGGCGAATGGAGCGCCGCAGGGTGGTTATGCACAGCAGCCGGGAGCACCACAGGGCGGCTATGCACAACCGGCAGGACAGAACGCAGCGCCGCAGGGCAGTGCGGCAGCTCCGGCAGAATCCTGGACTTGTGAGTGCGGCAATGTCAACCACGGAAAGTTCTGCTCCGAGTGCGGCAAACCCAAGCCTGCTGGTACCCCCAAGTATAAGTGCGACAAGTGCGGCTGGGAACCGGCAGACCCCGCTCACCCGCCCAAGTTCTGCCCGGAGTGCGGCGACCCCTTTGACGAAAACGACCGCAGCTGAACCCGGCACACAATAACCGATCACACTGCGGGGCAGGGAAGGAGCCTCTGCTTCGCAGATCATAGGAGGAAACACTATGGCAGGAATGCTGGAATATAAGTGCCCCTGCTGCGATGGTGCTATCAAATTTGACAGCACCACCCAGAAGATGAAATGCCCCTACTGTGACACCGAGTTCGACGTGGATACCCTCAAGGGCTATGACGAGGAGCTGAAGGACGAAAAGCCCAGCGAGATGAACTGGGCCACCCCCGGCGGCAGCTGGGCAGAGGGCGAGACCGCCGGTCTGCATACTTATGTCTGCAAGAGCTGCGGCGGCGAGATCGTGGGCGACGACACCATGGCCGCCTCGGCCTGCCCTTTCTGCGGCAACCCCATCGTCCTCACCGGACAGTTTGCCGGAGACCTGCGCCCCGACCTCATCATCCCCTTCAAGCTGGATAAAAAAGCGGCGAAGGAAAAGCTGCAGGAGCACCTCAAGGGCAAGACCCTGCTGCCCAAGGTGTTCCGCAGCCAGAACCACATCGACGAGATCAAGGGCGTGTATGTGCCCTTCTGGCTGTACGACAGCGATGCCGACGCCCAGCTGCGCTTTACCGCCACCCGCACCCGCTTTTGGTCGGATGACGACTACGATTATACCGAGACCAGCTACTACTCCGTGCGCCGGGACGGCGTGCTGGGCTTTGACGCGGTTCCGGTGGACGGCTCCTCCAAGATGGAGGACGACCTGATGGAATCTATCGAGCCGTTTACCATGAGCGATGCCGTGCCCTTCAAGACCGCGTATCTGGCAGGCTATGTGGCCGATAAGTACGATGTGGACGCCCAAAAGAGCATCCAGCGCGCCAACGAGCGTATCCATCAGTCCACCGAGGACGCCTTTACCCAGACCGTTACCGGCTACGACTCCGTGAAAATGGAGAACAGCAGCATTCAGCTGCACGGCGGCAAGGCAAAGTATGCCCTGTTCCCGGTATGGGTGCTGAGCACCAGCTGGCAGGGCAACAACTACATTTTTGCCATGAACGGCCAGACCGGCAAGTTTGTGGGCAACCTGCCGGTGGATAAGGTCGCCGCCCGCAAGTGGACGCTGGGACTTACGGCAGCCGTCGGTGCAGCATCCTATGCGATGATGTGGCTGCTGTGGCTGGCCGGGATTCTGTAAAGGAGGGACGGAAGATGAAAAAGACTGTTACCCCGCTGCGCTCCCTCTGTGCTGCGCTGGCCGCACTGGTGCTGCTGGTCGCGCTGGCCGCACCGGCCTTTGCCGCAGACGGCTTTGCCGACCTGTATTACCGCATGAACGACAGCGCAGAAGTTCTGACCGAGGACGAGGACGGCGAGCTGGAAGCTTCACTGGAGGAACTGAGCGTCCGTCAGAGCTTTGATGTGATCATTGCTACCATCGACTCGCTGGAAAGCGAGGGCTGCACCAGCATGGAGGAATATGCCGATGACCTGTATGATTACTGCCAGTTCGGCTACGGCGAAAACCGGGACGGCGTGCTGCTGGTGGTGAGCATAGGCGACCGCAAATGGCATATCTCCACCTGCGGCTACGGCATTACCGCCTTTACGGATGCCGGCATCCAGTACCTTGGCGAGCAGATGACCCCCGATATGGCAGACGGTGATTACGCCGCCGCCTTCCGCACCTTTATCCAGTGGACGGACGCATATGTCACCGCCGCCCGCGAAGGCCACCCCTACGATGTGGACAACATGCCCAAGGAGCCGTTCTCGATCGTGTATCTGGGCGTGGCGCTGGTCATTGGCCTGATCACGGCACTGATCGTGACCGGCGTGATGAAGAGCCGGCTCAAGAGCGTGGCACCGCAGCGGGACGCAACCAGCTATGTGCGGCAGGGCAGCATGAAGCTGACCAACCAGCGGGATCTGTATCTGTACCGTGAGGTGCACCGCACCGAGCGGCCAAAGGAGTCCAGCTCCAGCGACTCCGGCGGCAGCTCCACTCACACCTCCTCCAGCGGCTCCACCCACGGCGGCGGAGGCGGCTCGTTCTGAAAACGTTCCCCGCAAGATAAAATCTCAAAAACCGATCCGCAGCAGCCGGTCGCACCCGCGCCCCGGCAACCGCTGCGGGTCGGTTTTTACTTTTCTGCCGCCCGACACAAACGACTGATTTTTTCTGCGCCTTTAGGGCTATACTTCCAGTGCAGACGATTTTATATGCAGCAAGGAGCAGACACATGGGCATTTGGGAAAATCTGGGCATGGGCGGTTACCGGGGCTTTTCGCGCCCGGCAGCGCGGCTGTTGCAGCAGGCGGTGCAGCTGGCGGGGGATTTGGGCTGTGAGCAGGCGGATACCAGCCATCTTTTGCTGGCAATGCTGCAGCAGCAGGGCGCTGCGGCGCAGTTCCTCACCCGGAAAAACATTACCGAGCCGGAGGTGCGCCGCCAGCTGGCGCAGCGGCGCAGCGCCCCGGCACAGCGGCTGGAACGGCAGGCCATGGCACCGGACCTGCGCCGCACCATGGACTATGCGCTCATTGGGGCGCAGAACGCCCACGTCAGCCGGGCAGAGCCGGAGCATCTTCTCTGCGCCATGCTGGAAGATGACGGCTGCGCCGCCGGGCTGCTGCTGGCGGAGATGGGGCTTTCGCTCACCGAGGCAGTGCGGGAGTGCCGCAAGCTGAGCGGACAGTTCGTGCTGCCCGCCCAGCCTCGGGTGTCGGCCAGCATCCCCCGGGGCAGCCGCGCCAGCGATAAATACTGTCGCGACCTGACCCGCCGCGCCGCCGAAGGGGAGCTGGACCCGGTGTTCTGCCGGGAAGCGGAACTTGACCGCATGGTAGAGATCTTGTGCCGCCGCCAGAAAAACGACCCCTGTCTGATCGGCGAGCCGGGCGTGGGCAAAACGGCGCTGGCCGAAGGTCTGGCGCTGCGCATTGCCGCCGGGCAGGTGCCCAGAGCGCTGCAAGGGCGGCGGCTGCTGGCACTGGATATGGCCAGCTTGGTGGCGGGCACCAAGTACCGGGGCGATTTTGAAGAGCGGCTGAAAAACCTGCTGGAAGAGCTGGTGCGGGACGGCACCGCCATCCTGTTTATCGACGAGTTCCACACCATCGTGGGTGCCGGTGCCGCCGAGGGCGCCATCGACGCCGCCAGCATCCTGAAACCGGTGCTTGCCCGGGGCGAATTGCAGCTCATCGGCGCCACTACCAATCAGGAGTTCCGCACCCATATCCAGAAGGACGCCGCGCTGGAACGCCGCTTTGGTCGGGTACAGGTGGAGGAACCTACCCCCGCACAGGCGGTGGAGATCCTCAACGGCCTTGCGCCCCGCTACGAGCGATACCATAACGTGCGCCTGCCGCCCCAGACCTTGCAGGCGGCGGTGGAGCTTTCGGTGCGGTATCTGCCCGGGCGCTGTCTGCCGGATAAGGCCATCGACCTTGTGGACGAAGCCTGTGCGGCGGCGCGCATCCTTGCCGAAAAGGAGCAGCGCACCCAGCCGGTGCTCACCCCGGAGGATATCGCCCGGGTGGTGGCAGCCGCCAGCGGCGTGCCCGCCCAGCGGGTGGGCGAGCAGGAGCGGGAGCGTCTGGACAAGCTGGAAAGCCGCCTGAATGCCGAGATCGTCGGTCAGCAGCGAGCGGTGGCGGCCGTGGCTGGAGCCATCCGGCGCAGCCGCACCGGTCTGGGAGAGCCGGGGCGTCCCATCGGTGCTATGCTGTTTTTGGGGCCTACCGGCGTGGGCAAGACCGCACTGGCGCGGGCACTGGCGGTCAGCTGGTTCGGCAGCGAGAAGGCACTGCTCAAGTTCGATATGTCGGAGTATCAGGAGCAGCACACCGCCGCCCGGCTGCTGGGTGCGCCGCCGGGATACCTCGGCCATGACGAGGGCGGGCAGCTGACCGAGGCTGTGCGCCGCCGCCCGTACAGCGTGGTGCTGTTTGACGAGATCGAAAAGGCACACCCGGATATCCAGAATATCCTGTTGCAAATCTTGGAGGACGGTCAGCTGACCGATGCCATGGGCCGCAAGGCAGATTTCCGCAATACCATCGTGCTTCTTACCTCAAACTTGGGTGCACGTTTTCTGGCGGGGCAGAACGCGCCGTTGGGCTTTGCCGCCGGGGCAGAAGCCGTGTTTGAAAAGCAGTCCGCGCAGGCTGTGGAGGAAGCTAAAAAGTGGTTCCGGCCGGAGCTGCTGGGGCGGCTGGACGAGGTGATCGTGTTCCGCCCGCTGGCGGAAGAAAACCTCTGCGCCATTGCAGAAAAAATGCTCTGTCAGCTGGAGCAGCGCGCCGCCCGCAGCGGCTACCGACTGCGCCACACCCCGCAGGTGGGGGCGGCACTGGCTGCCCGGGCGCAATCGGCCTACGGTGCGCGGGAACTGCGCCGTCAGGTGGACAGGGCGGTGGAGCAGGCACTTGCGAACCGCATTGCCGCCGGGACGGCCTGCGTGGGGCAGCACTGGACGGCAGACTGTGCCGCCGATGGCAGCATCGTTTTGCGGGAGGATGAGACCATAACCCTATAAGAAAATAGCAAAATAGCGTTTTCGCTTGCAACCGGCACGGTTTTCGACTATTATAGAGGAAATAGAGTTACAACAGGGAGGACCCCGATGCACACGCTGTTTCTTCTGAACCCCGCAGCCGGAAAGGCCGACTGTACCCGCACCCTGCCGCAGCAGATCGCGGCGGCTGCTGCCGGTGCCGGGCTTGCCCCGGAGGACTACACCATCCGCGTCACCACCCACGCAGGCCATGCCCGGGAGCTGTCCCGCGCTGCCGCCGCTGCCGCCCAGAAGGCCGGGGTGGAGCTTCACATTTTTACCGCCGGTGGTGACGGCACCTTCAACGAGGCGCTCACCGGCGCTCACGGCTTTGACAAGACCGCCGTGGGCTGCCTGCCCTATGGCAGCGGCAACGACTTTCTGCGCACCTATGGTACAAAGGAAGAGTTTCTGGATCTGGACGCCCAGTTGGCCGGCGGGACAGTGCCCATCGACCTGATGCGCACCAGTCTGGGGCTTTCTGCCACCATCTGCGCCGCCGGTCTGGACGCACAGGTGGCCTACGGCATCCCCAAGTTCCGGCGCATCCCGCTGTGCGGCGGCGAGGCAGCCTATGCGCTGTCCATTGTTCAGCAGCTGTGCGGGCATATCGGCCGCAGGGTGGAGTACGTCATTGACGGCGAGGTGCTGACCGTGGACTGTCTGATGTGCGCAGTGTGCAATGGCCGCGCCTACGGCGGCGGTTTTATGGCCGGGCCGGAGGCACAGCCGGATGACGGCTGGCTGGATGTGTTCATCGTGCGCAAGGTCAGCCGCCGGGTCATTGCAAAACTGCTGATGTTGTACAAAAACGGCCAGCACTTTCAAAACGGCCAGCTGACCGAGGCCGCAAAGCCCTACTTTATCTACCGCCGCGCAAAATCGGTCAGTCTGCGGGCAGCAGATGGCCGCGGACCCATCATTGCCACAGTGGACGGCGAGTGCGCCCCCTGCAAGCAGGTGTCGGTGCAGGTGCAGCCGCTGGCAGGCCGCGTGCTGCTGCCGCTGCCCGCCTACCAGCGCTTTACCGCCAAAAAAGCGGCTGTGAAGTAAAGAAATAAACCATCAGACCCAAACAAGGCCGCTGCACATTGTTCCGTGCAGCGGCCTTGTGTTTTACTGTTATGCGCCGGTTTGGGTATGGCGCTGCCGCACCCGGCGTTCCAGCGCCTTGTAAAAGCTGCTCAGGCAGAGCGTGAGCAGATATACGGTCAGGGTCCAGACCACAGGATGTACCGTAAAGCTGAACTTGTCCGCAGTCCACTCCATATACCGGATCAGCACCTGATGAATCAGAAAACCGTAAGGGGACAGCCCGGCCAGCCACAAAAACGGCTTTGCGGAAAGCAGCCGGGAAATGATTCCCTTACCCACGGCAAGCAGCCAGACCAGCAGCACCGCAGAGGGAGTGAACAGCACATTGTACCGGAAGGCCACCGCGCCCAGAACCCCCACCTGCTTGGCGGCGATAAACAGGCAGCCGCCCGCAAGCAGCACAGCAGCAAGCTCCAGCAGGGAGAAAGCACCGCCCGGCAGGCCGCTCTCCTGTTTGCGGCTGTGGTAAAGGCAGCCCATGCAGCAGCTGATGGTAAAATCTCCCGCCCGGAACACAGGGCACAGATAGGTCAGGTAAAAGGCCGCCTTTCCGCTGAGCCCGGCTTTCCAGAAAACAAAGGACGCAAGACACTGCACGCAGAAGATCACGGCGGCAATGCAGCGCAGCCTACGGGCATCGGCCTTTTTCAGCACGACGAGAAGCGGGGGGAAGATGGCATACAGAAAAGCCTGTACCGAAAGATACCACGCCACTCCGTTCAGGCAGAACCAGAAACGGCTGGAGGGAATCCATGTTTGCAGCAGAAAAATGCTTGCAACAAGCTGCGCTGCACAGGAGAGCACCCCGCGGGCAGAGGGCTGCGCCAGAAGCCCCTTCAGCACAAATAACAACGCGGCAGCCATCATTATAAGGTGCAGCGGATACAGCTTGCGTATTTTTTGCAGAGAAAAGGCTATGGCGGACCGCAGTCCCGGTGCTGTGCGGGGACGGTCGTAATAGTTGCAGGTCATCAAAAAACCGGACAGCGCCACGAATACCGTGATCGCCCACGGCCCCAGCCACGGTGCCCCGCAATGGGAGAGCACCACGCTCAGAAATGCGACTGCCCGCAGCCCCTGCAAAGATGAGATCAGCTTTTTGTCTGTCAAAGTATCCTCCGTTCTGCCGCAAAGCGCGTCAGCTGTGTTTTTGTAATGCGCTATAAGTATAAAAAAGACGGCGCGTCCTGTCAAGAACACACCGCTTTTTTGCGTAGTAGGGTGCGATTTTTGGACGTCATAAATTCTTAACAAAGAAAAATTGCAAAACCCCTTGATTTTTCAGAGCAAGATGAGTACAATACAATTAGCACTCAGAGAAAAGGAGTGCTAAACCGCTGCGGAGCACACACGAAGCCCCCGCAGGACGTAACAAAGTTTCAAATAAATTCAATATAATTGGAGGGCAAGAATTATGAAGATCATTCCTCTTGCAGACCGTGTTGTCATTAAGACTGTTGAAGTTGAGGAGACCACCAAGGGCGGCCTGATCCTGACCGGCAGCGCAAAAGAGAAGCCGCAGGTGGCACAGGTAGTGGCTGTCGGCCCCGGCGGTGTCGTGGACGGCAAGGAAGTCAAGATGACCGTCAAGGTCGGCGACAAGGTCCTCACCAGCAAGTACTCCGGCACCGAAGTCAAGGTGGACGGCGAAGAGTGCACCATTGTGCGCCAGAGCGACATTTTGGCTGTTGTGGAAGACTGAAACTGAATTTTCCCTTTTCAATTGAGCTTGTATTATAAAGGAGCGATGTATTATGGCAAAGCAGATCAAGCAGGGCGAGGACGCCCGCAAGGCACTGTGTGCCGGTATTGATACCCTGGCTAACACCGTTAAAATCACCCTCGGCCCCAAGGGCCGCAATGTGGTGCTGGGCAAGAAGTTCGGCGCACCGGTCATCACCAACGATGGCGTGACCATCGCAAAGGAGATCGAGCTGAAGGACGAGTTCGAGAACATGGGCGCAC
>ERZ831634.3514-NODE-3514-length-11659-cov-4.427094_pt1 | contig 11659 bp, 11 predicted proteins | sample MGYA00519953_ERZ831634 | MGnify/ENA primary metagenome ERZ831634 (study PRJEB31850, sample SAMEA3708718) | human gut metagenome | biome: human gut; feature: human-associated habitat; material: faeces | place: China | collected 2014 ...
TCGTTTCGTCGATTACCCAGCCCGGTTGCAATTGCGGCTACGGCTACGACGACAACGGGAACATCGCGAGCGCGACGCTGAACGGCAAATGGACTGGCTATACCTACGACGCGCTTGGGCAGCTGATTCGCGTGAATGACCGGAGCGACACCAGCGCTGGCGACAACGGTTCGACGTGGGTATACGAGTACGACCGTGGTGGCAACATCCTGAGCAAGAAGCTGTATCCGTATGCGAACACAAGCAGCGAACCCTTGCAAACGATGCGTTTCAGCTACGGCAACGCGAATTGGAAAGACCAGTTGACGGCGGTAGATGGCACTCCTATCACCTACGACGCGATTGGCAACCCGCTGAACGATGGCACCTGGACGTACACCTGGGAAAATGGGCGGCAGTTGGCGCGGATGCAAAGCGCCAACGTGGATGCGAAGTTCGTTTACAACGAAAACGGGCTGAGAGTGCAGAAAATTATCAATGGCGTTGTAACGGACTATGTGTTGCACGGGAAGAATGTTGTGCATATGACGCGCGGCGCAGATGAGCTGCACTTCTTCTACGATGCACAGAACCGTCCGGCAGTCGTCGTTTACAACGGCACGGCGTATGCTTACGTCAAGAACTTGCAGGGCGATGTGATTACAATTCTTGACGGTGCGGGCAATGTTGTTGTCAGCTATGTGTATGATGCTTGGGGTATGCCCATTGGGAAGAGTGGGACTCTGGCGGAGACGCTGGGGACGCTCAACCCGTTTAGGTATCGCGGATATGTGTTTGACGAGGAAACGGGGCTGTATTATCTAAGAAGTAGGTATTATCATGCAAGCATTTCCCGTTTTCTGTGCATTGATCGATGGCTTGGCGGAACTTCGGATGGTATTTTGAGTCACAACCCGCTCTGTTACTGCAAAAATTCACCAGTAATGAATGCAGATGCTGACGGGCAATTTCTGGCAGCCATTTGCGCAGCAATAGGAGCTACGGTAGTCAAGGCGGTGGTTGGTGCGGTAGTTGGAGCCATTGTCAACTGTGCAAGCGAATACGTTGATGATGTAGTTGAAAACTACCAGAAGGGAAAACGCGGCTGGGATATGTTTGTCCCGGATTCACCTGCTGAAAAATATGCAGGAGCAGCTGTTGGCGGTGCTATTGCTGGAATTGGTTGTTCATCACTTTTGTGGACAGGGGTAATGGGGGCTACAGGAAATGTTGTTGATGGTTGGATTGCTGGAGAATTGGATGTTGAAGGTGCCTTGTCTGGCGATCGTCGAGCAATAGAAAATATTGGACTATCTGCTGCATCCGGCGCATATGGCAATGTTGTGGGGAAAATCATTGGTGATAAACTTCTTTGGGATCATGATTATAAAGTTCATAAAATGCCAAGATATGCTCGAAAAGAACTTGCGACACAGTGGTTTTCAGGAGGACGCAACGAGGCTCTTAAGCAATTTATGAACATGCCAATTGACGAATTTGCCAGCCATTTCTTTATTCGGCATACAATCATGCCTGCCACTTATTCTACAACGACAAATTGGTCTATGATGCAAATTTCTTCAGAATAATTTCGACTCCACATTGAAAGGAGAGGAAAAATGGGACTTCGCAGAAGCGTTATCCACGGTATTCTTCTGGGATTTCCTTTTTTTGCCGTATATATTTACAGAACAATATACAGAGCAAACTACTTTAGTGGAACGGCTGATTTTGTCCATTTTCAATTAACCTTTGGTGCACTCGCTGCGCTATGTGCGTACTTGTTTTTGTATAAATGTGTGGTTGTTCCGTTATGGGATTTTATACGGCATGGGACAAAGCAACGAGTATTGCATGTAAACAGTATATTTATAATTCCTAATCACTATTTTCCGTATTGTGGTTCCATGATGAAAACGAGTAGCTATCCGGAACCGCTCGCATTCCCTGGCGATATTCCAGAGTTTGATCTAAAAAAAGACAGGCTTGAAGTGCGGCTATTGGAAAAGTCACGGCTAATTGTATCGGTTCGCATTTTGCATGATTATCATCGACCATGAAATAAAACTACTCATCTAAGAGTGTCCATCGCAACTTCCTCCATGAAAGAAGCTGCGGTGGATAGCTCTACTTTCAATCGTGGTCAATCGTTGCGGCTGTGGCTCAGATGCACGGTTCGTTTACAAACGAGAACGGCTTGCGTGTGCAGAAAACGATCAACGGCGTGGCGACGAAGTACACGCTGCACGGCAAGAATGTTGTGCATATGACTTCCGGCACGGACGAGCTGCACTTCTTCTACGATGCGCAGAACCGCCCGGCGGTGGTGGTGTACAATGGCACGGCGTATGCGTATGTCAAGAGCTTGCAGGGCGATATTGTTGCGATTCTGGATGAGAATGGCAATGCGGTCGTCAGCTACGGCTACGATGCGTGGGGCGCGCCGCTGTGGTGCACTGGCGAGCTGGCGGAAACGCTGGGCAAGGTGCAGCCGTTTAGGTATCGCGGGTATGTGTTTGATGAGGAGACGAGGCTGTACTATCTGCGGAGTCGGTACTATAATGCACAGTGGGGGCGGTTTGTTAATGCGGATACATTGATGAACCGGAATATGTATGCCTACTGCTTAAACTCGCTGACTACAAGTGCTGATAAAGACGGATTTGAATGTGAATACTGCCACGAGAATCACGAACCCATGCAAGGAAACTGGGGAGATAATATTCGTAAAATTTCTGCAAATGGGTTGAATAAAAGTTGGGAGACGAGAATTCCATGGTGTCAGTTTATTGAATGGGCGTATCAAATGTATGAGGAAGAATGGGAATATGCGCCTAAGGATAAGGGTAAGGGAATTTGGTATGGGCACGTTGATTGCTCAGGTATACATAGGATTATTATGTATTGGTATTATGGAACTAAGACTACTGAGGCGAAAAGACTCAATGGGAGTTCGGCAGAAGGAGTATATAATAACGCAGTATATGCGAAAACCAATGCTAAGATTAACGTAATAAAAAAGGGACGGATAAAAGATACAACAGTACTTGTTCCGGGAATGGGGCCTCAGCAGCAGTATGCACCAAAAGAATTGGTGATGAAGCACTTGTTGAGCAGGGAGTTCCGCGAAATTCGCAATAAGAGCGATACGCACGAGGAATGGATTCGGGAACTTATGGAAAATATGAACGCACAAAAGAATCAAAAGTAAAAGAGGCGTATTCTGGATGCGGCGCGCAGAAGGACGACAGCGCAACGTTAGCAATAGATTGAAGTTCTTCAATCGTGTTTCTTCGTCTGCTTGCCCTCCGCCGACTGCATTCATCAATAATCAGAATTTGAATCGTCGTTTCGATGATGTCGGTCAGGCGGAGGGAGTGGAGCTCGTTCTGCTTTATGTAAATACGTAGCGCATCCTTACCATTGGCATTGAGTGGATGTGAGTTGATAGGCATCACGTTGATGGCGATGTACAACGTAAGTGGCAAATTTCAGTGAACTGGGTGGAGAAATAGATGAAAAAGCGATTATCTTGCCCCTCTGACTGCTGGGCGGTTCACAAATTAGTCAGACACTGTCTGACTAATTTGTGAATCGCCATAGATGATGAAAAACTGCCACATCTACTTCAAATTCGTAACAGAAAAGCTTTTTCCGAACTGCTTCAACAGATAACCGAAAAGCATTTGAAGCAACTGCTCGGCATAAGCAGCCCGGTTTCGCCTTGCCACTCTTCCTCCACAATCATTCGGCTAATCTCAATAGAAGTTTTTTGTGGCATTCCAGCTTTTGCTTTCTCCATCTTGTCCATCATTTTTTCCGCCAAACTGTATTGCATATTGCTTGTAATCCATTTCGTCAATAACGGCATTAATGCAATCATAGAGTGCCGTATGTGCGGCCACAAGAACTGGTATTTTCTTATCAATATCGACTTCTATTGGTGATTCGAAATCCGTAATTTCACGTTTGATAGAGCCATCACCACACACCCAAAAAAGACCGAAGGGTTTTGGCGCATTCAAAAATTTGTAGTCAACGCCACCTTTGTGCTTTATATAATTTGCCCACTTACGCACTTCTGAAATTGCATCATAACAAATGCATAGCTTGTTTTGCAATTCCTGCATATTCCTATTTTCCAACTCGTTCTTAACAAATTTATATTTACAATGTTCCATGATCGTTTCCCGCGTCCATGTATCATTGTATACTTCCCCATTTTTCAGCTTTGCAGAAGTATAGAGCTTTTTCCCCCAATACACCGTTTGTAATATTTGATCGTAAGTATTAATGTACCACGTTGAGGCTGTTCCAAAGTACAGGCATCGGAAGAAAAATTGTGGTGTATAGCCTTGTGACCAACTTAAATTATCATCAGAATCAAACAACTTATAACTTTTAATGGTGAAAAATCTTGCAGCTTGCAAGCATTCATCAGCTTTTTGAGCAAAATATACTGATGGTTTAATTGATTGCTCGAGGATGAATGGAGACGGCTTAAAATTAACAAACCGCATAGTGCCTACAAATTCATGAAACCGTTCAACGTATTGCTCATAGGTGAGTTCATCTTTATCGCGATATTTAATGAAGCACTTTCGCAACAATGAATTATCAATTTCTGAATGTGTGTATGCGAACTCCTCCATAGATTGGTATTCACTATCTTGTTCCCTGATTTTAAAGAACGAAGAACATACAGGTCTCGTACTCGCAGAAATAGTTATTTCTCTTGTCATGGTTAATTTACCTCTTTTCTTAGTTTTTCAGTTCCATATCCATCCCATCTTTCTATGTGGCTGGCGTTCTTTGTGTATCTTGCCCTCGCACATCAGCAGAAACAAAATGTGATACAGAATCCTACTTGTTCGTCTGACAAAAAACGGTTCTACTCAACTTCGGCTGCTATTCTACATCTACGTTGTCTTGGTACGTTTTTCGTTAATGAGATATTTCTCCATCCTTTTCACCTCACCGACTATATTTTATCATACTTTGTAAGTCAGCGCAAGGTTATTTGGGAATAGTATCAGCTCTTGTCGGTTGCCCCCAAGGTTCCGTGAAGAATCAAAAATATAGCCGACTGCTCCGTCTAATTGACTTGCTATTTCCAGAGATAGATGATAAAATCAAAGTAAGCTACCATGATTATGGAGAGGACTTTTATCACGCATTCCTGAGCGGCATTTTCGCTGGTGCAGGATATCAGGTGGATTCAAACAAGGAACATGGAGAAGGACGAAGTGATGTCGTAGTCTGTGATACCATCAATGGTCGGGTGGCTATTTTTGAAGCGAAACGTGCGATGACATTAGCCGATTTGGAATCTGCGTGTGACAAGGCGCTGCGGCAAATTGACCAAAGAATGTATGCTAAAGATTTTGAAGATGAGTATGACAGTGACCACATTCATTGCTATGGCATTGCGTTCTATAAAAAACGCTGCTTCGTAAAGAAAAAGGACTGAGTATTTTCAGCCCGTCAGCATACTGTGAATAACGGTGTGCTGACGGGCTCTTTTCGTCATTTCTGGATGAGTTTCTACCTATTAGATAAGTACATTCTGCGGAGGGGACTCAAAGAACGTTTCTCTGAAAATGCAGTGATTATTTCTTGAGCGGGCAATCAGTGAGATTGTGATGAAATCCACCGTGGCATTGTCGAACTTTCCAATTAGTGCATCATGGCTGCAGCGAAGAAGTTGTTTGACAAGTGGCATGAGAAAAATATCGCCGGCTATTCCGTCCGATTGACTTGCTATTTCCAGAGATAGATGGTAAAATCAAAGTACACTGAGGTTCAATATCCTTTTGAGGGTTATGCGCAAGAGCAGCCTCGGTAGTAATGCTTCGGAAGGGAGTAGGTAGCATGGCTTTTTTGAACATTCCGAAGGGAAAATCCGAATTTGAAAAGATCCGTAGAGAAGGTCTATACTATGTCGATAAGACAGGGCTGATTGGTGAAATACTCAAGTCGTCCGGTACGCAAGTTACATTAATAACTCGCCCGCGCCGCTTTGGAAAGACGTTAGGAATGAGTACGCTTGAGTGCTTCTTAGACATTCAAAAAGATAGCAAAAGTTTGTTTGAGGGACTGGAAATTTCAAAGCAAAAGGATATTTGCGATGCGTGGATGAACCAGTGGCCTGTGATGAGTTTGAGTCTTAAAGCAGTTGAGGGAAACGATTTTTCAACTGCGTATGAGCAGTTTGTTTATGAAATTGGAGAACTTTATAAGAAACATGAATATCTGATGCAGAGCTCGGTGCTGAACGAAGAAGAAAAGAAGCTGTTTTGGAACATTGCGTATAAGCATGCGGGAAAGGTTGAAGTGATGCGGTCACTTCAAATTCTCTCAGAGTTTCTGAACAGACACTATCATAAAAATGTAATTCTTCTCATTGATGAGTATGATGTTCCTATGGCAAAAGCAACCAGCAACGGCTACTACAAAGAAATGCTTGAAATCATGAAGGGATTTATGCAGGCATTAAAGGATAATCCGTATCTTCAACTTGCCGTGGTTACTGGATGCTTGAAAATTGCAAAGGAGAGCATTTTTACAGGCACAAACAATTTCGTCTCGAACACAATTACTTCGTCTCACCTTAACGAATACTATGGATTTGTTCAAAGCGAAGTGGATAAAATCCTTGAAGATGCAGGCATCAAGGGGAAGGAAGAAGTCATAAAGAAATGGTATGATGGCTACCGTTTCGGTGATGCCGATGTCTATTGCCCTTGGGATGTGATGTGCTATATTGATGATTTGCAGAAAAATTCCAATGCAGAACCAGATGAGTACTGGAAAGATACGAGTGACAACGCAATCATTCGCTCGTTCATTGATTATGCCGGCACAAGCATTACAAAGAAAATGGAAACGCTGATGAGCGGCGGATATATCGTACAGAGAGTGGATGAAAATCTGACGTATGACTATTTGCACTCATCTGAGGAAAATCTATGGAGCATGATGTACCTGACGGGCTATTTGACACGGGTCAGAGATGGTGAAATCAATGAAGCTCTTCCGGATAACATGGTGGCACTGAAAATTCCGAATTTGGAAATTAAGCAGATTTTTGAAACAGAGGTCGCTGAATGGTTTGAGGAAAGTGCTTCTAAATGGAATAAGAATGCCCTTTTTGAAGCCGTGTGGCGTGGCGACTGCGAAAAAATCACAAGGGAAGTGAGCACACTATTAAGGCGCACCATAAGCTACCATGATTATGGAGAGGATTTTTATCACGCATTCCTGAGCGGTATTTTCGCTGGTGCAGGATATCAGGTGGATTCAAACAAGGAACATGGAGAAGGTCGAAGTGATGTCGTTGTCTGCGATACGATCAATGGCCGGGTGGCTATTTTTGAAGCGAAACGCGCGATGACATTAGGCGATTTGGAATCTGCGTGTGACAAGGCGCTGCGGCAAATTGACCAAAGAATGTATGCTAAAGATTTTGAAGATGAGTATGACAGTGACCACATTCATTGCTATGGCATTGCGTTCTATAAAAAACGCTGCTTCGTAAAGAAAAAGGATTGAGTATTTTCAGCCCGTCAGCATACTGTGAATAACACGGTGTGCTGGCGGGCTCTTTGGCATTTCAGGATGAGTTTCTACCTATTATAATAGATACATTCTGCGGTGGGGGCTCAAAGAACGTTTCTTTGAAAATGCAGAGCTTATTCGTTGAGCAGCCGATTGATGAGGCTTTCGGATTTGATACCATCGTAGCATAAATCGGCGAAAAAATAAAGTAAATGCACTACAATGCAAAAACTTTTAGCATTCGACCGACTTTGCAGCGCTGATCAATAACAGTCTGTGGATACTATGCGCAGTGCTGGTATGCTGGGGTTCATTCGCGTTAGCCAGAATACAAAGATTCGCGGTGCATTCTCATTTGAAAATGGTATCGGCTGATTTTTATTGGGAATATGATTGCATGAAAACACAAAAAAATTCCGATTTCGGAATACTACATTGACTTCGAGAATATTCTGTTCTATAATAGAGATACTTCTTGCAGGAGGTGTATTCAGTGGTAGAGCGAAAAGAGTATCTTGACGAGCTGATTGGCTGGAAGGACGAACAAGTCATCAAGGTCGTGACCGGCATTCGCCGCTGCGGAAAATCCACATTGTTGGCGCAGTATCAAACTTGGCTCAAGGAGAATGGCATTGCAGATGCGCAGATTGTTTCGATAAACTTCGAGGAATTGGAGTATGAGGAACTGCTGAATTACAAGAAGCTGTACGCATATCTGAAAGAACGGCTGATTCCCGAAAAAAACACCTACATCTTTCTTGATGAAATTCAAAAGGTTGCGGATTTTGAAAAGGTTGTGGATAGTCTGTATGTGAAGCCCAATGTGGATATTTACATCACCGGCTCTAATGCGTACATGCTTTCTGGCGACCTTGCCACGCTTCTAACAGGGCGCTATGTGGAGATTAAGATGCTCCCGCTTTCGCTGAAAGAATTTCTGACGATTACAGGGATGGACGAAGAAAACGGCTTTGCGGAGTACTTGAAATGCGGTGGGCTGCCTTACGTCGCTCGGATGGGGCGCACCACAGCAAAAGTGGAAACCTATTTGGAGGGCATCTACAATACCGTTATCGTGAAAGACATCGAAGATAGGCAGGTGCGGCGCGAAAGCGAGCCGAGCAAGCGGAAAATCACAGACATTGCCCTGCTGAAATCAATTGCCAAATACCTTGCAAGCGTGGTGGGCAGCCCTGTTTCCATTCGCAGCATTACCGACTATCTGATTTCTTCCGGCAGAAAAGTTTCTCCGAATACGGTGGATGATTATGTGGATGCGCTGACAGAATCATTCATATTTTATCCTGCTGAGCGCTTCGACATTGTGGGAAAACAGCTTCTGAAGGTCAACAAAAAGTTCTACATTGTTGATCTCGGTTTGAGAAACCACATTCTCCCCCGCAGAAATTACGATTTCGGCTTCACGCTTGAAAATGTAGTCTATTTTGAGCTTTTGCGACGGGGCTATCAGGTGATGATTGGCAAAATCGGAAGCACGGAAGTTGATTTTGTGGCGGAGAAGCATGGCGAATACAGCTACTATCAGGTAACAGCTGATATGACGGCACAGGAGACTTTTGACCGCGAAATGCGTCCATTGACACAAATCCGCGATAATTACGAAAAAGTAGTCCTCACATCAGAACGCCTGACAGTAGGAAACTATAATGGCATTCGCGTAAAGAACCTTACAGACTGGCTTCTTGGAAAAGATAGCTGACATCATAAATATACCCTATCGGGGATAAAATGCATGTCGAATGCAGAATTATACCCGATAGGGCCTTCTTTTCTTTATGCAAATACAGCGGCGCGTTCTATCAGCAGTGCAATGCAGGCTTGCCGAATATCATTGGGAATTTCAGCATGTTCGGCAATAGAAATCAGCACGTCAACCTTTTTAATCAAATTTTCAATCATCTTTTCAGCAGCAGCGGACGACAAGTGGCAGGCTGCTGCTAACGCAAAGAAATCCTTCTTGCGCAAGTTGCTCTTTTTGCCGTTCAACGCCAAAGCGGTTTCCTCTGTGTCAGTTGATACGATGTTTACAGGAAGCATGTCATACGCGGGAGACAACATAAATTCCTGTGAGCCGGGGGCAGTTTCAAGCAATGAAAAATTTTTCAAATGCATATCGGAATTTCCCACCAGAAAAGAAAAAACAATGCGAATAAAGAATTCTGCCATATCTAATCCCTTTTGTGAAGACCATCGGTCAATGACTTTGGCACATCGTTCATAGGAACTTTGGTACTTGTCATTTGTCAACCGATAGGTTAATTGACAGAAATCCTCCATAGCTAACAGTCGAATTGATTGATCTGGCAGCACCATGCGGTCAACACGCTTCGTAATATAAGCATATGTACCATCTGATTGGATGAGTCCATGCGGTACTGTGGTGATGCCTGCTGCATCGGCCATACACATAATCATTTGCTCTGCTTCTGGCAAGGCACGATACTCATTCGTCTGCGGCTTTAGAATATATCCGGATGGATAACCAACGAAAGTTAGGCGAGCTTTCTCTTCTTTGGACAGGTGCAGCGACAATTTTTTTTGCACACCCGGTACAGTGTAGCCCTTACTGATTGTTTCATTTGCAATCCATTCTAATGCTTCGTTTGAAATGGTGATTTCAGGTAATCTGGTAGTTCCAAAGAAATGTTTGATGCAGGAGTGATGCCAGCCGCAGGAGGCAGCTCCTTTATTCTTGATGGGCTTTCCACAGCAAAGGCAGATCATTTGCGCACCTCCTGAATGGTTACATTGCCAATCGTATCACGACATGCGACAAGCAGCAAACCAAAACGGTCTTTTCGATTAAGTTTCCAGTTGCGCGTGACAACATTTAGCAGCCACCCTTCTGGAATGAGACCGTCGAAGAAAGAAAATAGTGTGCTGGAGTCATAAGGCTCATCACGCAGCGGAAGAGTCAGCGAAACTGCTCTCGGATTCTCGCTGCTTAGATAATCTGCATCATAGGCAAAGCGGTAGCCATCTTCTGTCTCAGAAAGTGTGCCAGCATAGCAATCTTCGACATAAACAAATCCTGTTCTAAATGCGTCCATCAGTCTGTTTCCTTTCTGCCGGGGACGGCTTCCATGCCAAACATAGCAAGTGCTATATTTACTTTGTCCATGCGGACAGTAGGTTTTCCCTGCTCTAATTCACGGACAAAGCGAAGTCCAAGACCAGAACGAACAGCAAATTCTTCTTGCGTGAGTCCTGCAGCCTTGCGGCTTTCGCGGACAAACAGGGCAATCTTGTTCACGATAAACACCTCCAAAGGCTTAAATCATCACTATATTTTATACCCAATCGGGGCGAAAGTCAATAAGGAAGGTGAAATTATACCCGATAGGGATTACATGAATTCGTGACGGATAGAGAAGAAAGACAAGCCATGTCTAAAAATGCGGATGCACACGCTGCAAAAGTGTGATAGAATCATACCGTCGAAAGATACAGAGAGGCTCCCGCGCACGGCGCGAGGGGCTTTTTTGTACCGTTCGATAGAAAAAAACGTGCGCCAAAGAGACGCAAAGAAAGGAAATGTATGAGCAACAAAGAAAAACATCGAGAATAGATTCAGTTTCCGCTTCGACAGAGACTGAAACGCCTGTGTATGCGCTTGGCAACAGCAGGTGAAACTATCCGCGGAACAGTGCAGCAGATAGCGGGGCAATCATGTGCTTCCAAGGAGAAAAGCACAATCATCACTGTCATGTCTAAAAACGCGGATGCACACGCTACAAAAGTGTGTTAGAATCATACCATCGAAAGATACAGAGAGGCTCCCGCGCACGGCGCGATGGGCTTTTTTCGTACCCTTCGATAGAAAAAACGTGCGCGAAAGGAGCGCACAGAAAAGAAAGGAAACATATGAGTAACCAAGAAACCAATCAGGAACAGATTCAGTTCCCGGCTCAGCAGGAACTGAAACACCTCCGCACCCGCTGCGGCAAGGTGTACGCGCTGGGCAACAACCGATTCCGCGCGGTGGTGCAGACCACGCCGGTTCACGAGTACGACGCGGCGACGCACCAGTGGGTGGAACTGTCCGCCGAAAAGCGCCAGCAGATGGCGGCGCAGGCGCACAGCCCGATTGCGACGTTCGCGG
>ERZ831634.3515-NODE-3515-length-11658-cov-3.659312_pt1 | contig 11658 bp, 10 predicted proteins | sample MGYA00519953_ERZ831634 | MGnify/ENA primary metagenome ERZ831634 (study PRJEB31850, sample SAMEA3708718) | human gut metagenome | biome: human gut; feature: human-associated habitat; material: faeces | place: China | collected 2014 ...
GGAATGGATGCTCAATTTGAGCGGTCGTGCTGCGCAATCTCGCGCGGAATACTCAGGCAGCCGAAGCCATAGTACCTTGCGGAATCAAGGGAAGGGCTGAACAATCGTAAGTCTCAAGTAAAGACCGGAAGGATGTCAGTGTGATGAAAGCAGAAAACCGAGGAAACGAGGGCTTCCTGCAAAGAGAAAGTGTGGAACACCAAGGGTATGCAGAAGCGCGGAGCATAGACCGCAGAGAAGGGAAAGAACGAGGCGGTGCAAGCGGCCTGCTGGAAGCAATACTGGACAGGGATAACCTGAATAGAGCGTACAAGCGGGTCAAGAGCAACCACGGCGCAGCGGGAATCGACGGAATGAGCGTAGAGGAAGCGCTGCCGTGGTTGAAGGAACATAGGGAGGAACTTTTGCAGAGTATCCGAGACGGAAGCTACGAGCCAAGCCCGGTGCGGCGAAAGGAAATCCCGAAACCAGATGGTGGCGTGCGAAAACTGGGAATCCCGACGGTAGTAGACCGAGTGATACAGCAGGGAATCGCACAGAAGCTGCAAAACATATGGGAACCGCAATTTTCGGACAGCAGCTACGGATACCGACCGAAACGGAGCGGTCAGCAGGCGATTGAGAAGGTGAAGGAATACGCGGAAGAAGGATACCGGTATGCGGTAGCGGTAGACCTGTCCAAGTATTTCGATACACTGAACCACGAACTGCTCATGAATCTGTTGCACCGGAAGATACAGGACATGCGAATACTGCGCATCATCAAGAAGTATCTGAAAAGCGGTGTAATGGAGAATGGCGTAGTGAGCAAAACCGAGGAAGGTTCGCCGCAGGGCGGACCGCTGTCACCACTGCTGGCGAACATCTACCTCAACGAATTTGATTGGGAGATGCACAGCCGAGGGGTAAAGACGGTGAGGTATGCAGACGACATCGTGGTGTTTGCCAAGAGCAAGCGAGCGGCGGAGCGCCTGATGGAATCGAGCCGGAGGTATCTGGAGGGGAAGCTGAAACTGAAAATGAACACGGAAAAGAGCAAAGTGACCAGCATCTTCGCAGTGAAGGAGTTCAAGTTTCTTGGATTCTGCATAGGGAGGAATGGAAGCGGCATCTACATCCGTGCGCACCGAAAGTCGTTGAACAAGGCTAAGGAAAAGCTGAAACTACTGACAAAACGCAACCGCGGACGCAACGTCCGCCGAGTGATGCAGGAAGTGAAAGTGTTTATCCGTGGATGGCTTGGCTACTTCCATGTAGCAGACATGAAGCGGACGATGAAGTCTTGGGATGAATGGCTGCGGCGCAGGTTTCGCATGTATATCTGGAAGCAATGGAAGAAGCCCCGAACGAAGGTAGCCAACTTAAGGAAGCTGGGAATTCCAGCGGACAAGGCATACCAGTGGGGGAATTCCCGATTGGGCTATTGGCGAATCGCCGGAAGCCCAGTTTTAGCATGTTCCATTACAAACGAAAGACTCGCAGCAGCAGGATATTTTAGTATCCTCAACTGCTACGAGTCCTTGCACTCATGCGATTGAACCGCCGTGTACCGGTCGGTACGCACGGTGGTGTGAGAGGTCGGCTCTCCTATTTATTTAGGGGAGTCTCCTACTCGATTTGTAGCATAATCGCATTATGGAAAAGCGGATGGAATATGATATAATCATCGTAGGAATCAGGACAAGTAGCTTTTCACATTGTTGCAAGAAAGATTGAAATTGTAAATACACCTTATTGGGGAATGCACACTGCATAGAAATCAAAAGAGACGTTATCTGACTATGCTGATTAGCAAGAAGCATAACAGATTGATCAGTGTGATCCTTATACTGCCGTATAAATATGGCTTGCATAACAAGAAAAATCTAATTAAGTCAGCTGAATACTATGCACTTGAATCGGTAGTGAAGCCATCTGGAATGACATAGTTCCAAAACTGTTTAACGCACTCGGCGGTGGGCAGATGCGTAGTAGAACCATCTGGAATGACATAGTTCCAAAACATGACCAAGACTAACGAGCGTATCACCCCGGTAGTAGAACCATCTGGAATGACATAGTTCCAAAACCGGCAATAACGACGACTACTTCGAGCGCATGTAGTAGAACCATCTGGAATGACATAGTTCCAAAACCAAAAACGGCATCACCGTTGGCACGGTAAAGTAGTAGAACCATCTGGAATGACATAGTTCCAAAACCAGCGCGTTCATTACATCGTCGATGCCGCGGTAGTAGAACCATCTGGAATGACATAGTTCCAAAACTTCCTGCCTGTGCAGGATGAGCCGATAACGTAGTAGAACCATCTGGAATGACATAGTTCCAAAACGCACCATCAGCCGACCAGCACCATCAGCTGGTAGTAGAACCATCTGGAATGACATAGTTCCAAAACTCACAAGTCCTTTTACGGAAAGGCCGTTGTGTAGTAGAACCATCTGGAATGACATAGTTCCAAAACCCGCCGTGGACGCGATATGCGCGGACGGTAGTAGTAGAACCATCTGGAATGACATAGTTCCAAAACCGCACTGCTTGTGCATCACGCAAGCGTAGAGTAGTAGAACCATCTGGAATGACATAGTTCCAAAACGGCTGGAAAGTCCGTCCGTTCATCTTCATCGTAGTAGAACCATCTGGAATGACATAGTTCCAAAACTTTTGGATCTGTATCCTCCTTTTCGGCAAAGTAGTAGAACCATCTGGAATGACATAGTTCCAAAACACGCTTTCCAGATTTCCGCCGATATGTTCTGTAGTAGAACCATCTGGAATGACATAGTTCCAAAACACGCGATGTATGTAGACGAGAATTGGGACAGTAGTAGAACCATCTGGAATGACATAGTTCCAAAACTTAAAGCGCGGATAAATCAATCACGAACGAGTAGTAGAACCATCTGGAATGACATAGTTCCAAAACTTGACGGCACGAATAGTCAATTCATCGCGTGTAGTAGAACCATCTGGAATGACATAGTTCCAAAACATAGCTCTCCGTATAGCCGCACTCAGCGGCGTAGTAGAACCATCTGGAATGACATAGTTCCAAAACCCCTCCTCTATTACGACCGCACTGGCCGTGGTAGTAGAACCATCTGGAATGACATAGTTCCAAAACGTCACCGGGGTCTTCCCCGATAATCCGCAGTAGTAGAACCATCTGGAATGACATAGTTCCAAAACACAGCCGCTGCCCGTCTTGCCGCCGCACGAGTAGTAGAACCATCTGGAATGACATAGTTCCAAAACCACATAATAGGATATACCACCCACAGCATTGTAGTAGAACCATCTGGAATGACATAGTTCCAAAACTTGCCTAAATACTTGTTGGCATCGTTTTTCGTAGTAGAACCATCTGGAATGACATAGTTCCAAACCCCCGTATTGTGACTTGGTCGACGGTCAGAGGTAGTAGAACCATCTGGAATGACATAGTTCCAAAACGTCGAACCGCCACCAACCACCAGCCGATGCGTAGTAGAACCATCTGGAATGACATAGTTCCAAAACGCAATGTCTTCCTGAGAAAGTGGCTGCAAGGTAGTAGAACCATCTGGAATGACATAGTTCCAAAACCACGTAGTAAGATATGCCACCCACAGCATTGTAGTAGAACCATCTGGAATGACATAGTTCCAAAACCCTCGTGGAGTGGGCGAACGAGTACGGCCAGTAGTAGAACCATCTGGAATGACATAGTTCCAAAACCACTCCGCCGCACACAGCAACGCGTAACGCGTAGTAGAACCATCTGGAATGACATAGTTCCAAAACAAAGGGTAAGGGGCGGTTAAGCCACTTACAGTAGTAGAACCATCTGGAATGACATAGTTCCAAAACCCAGCGTCGCGCGTGTGCTTCCGTCGTTGGGTAGTAGAACCATCTGGAATGACATAGTTCCAAAACCATCGGTGAGGGCATGACGGACGCGGCGGCGTAGTAGAACCATCTGGAATGACATAGTTCCAAAACTCACATTCCGCTGGTGCAAATAGAGGCTATGTAGTAGAACCATCTGGAATGACATAGTTCCAAAACTCATGGACGCAGTGCAGAAAGCGCAGGATGGTAGTAGAACCATCTGGAATGACATAGTTCCAAAACGGTGGGAAAGTCGCGATATACTGCAAGTGCGTAGTAGAACCATCTGGAATGACATAGTTCCAAAACCGTCTGCGTGATGCTGTCCGACCGCCACACGTAGTAGAACCATCTGGAATGACATAGTTCCAAAACGAAAAAGTGGGCACAGATTATCTCGCAGAAGTAGTAGAACCATCTGGAATGACATAGTTCCAAAACAGTAGGATGTGTATCTTATTATGTAATGAGTAGTAGAACCATCTGGAATGACATAGTTCCAAAACATGCAGCGCCCCCAGCGGTTTTCCCGCCAGGTAGTAGAACCATCTGGAATGACATAGTTCCAAAACCATTAGTTAAACTACTATGAATGAGCAAATGTAGTAGAACCATCTGGAATGACATAGTTCCAAAACCCTCAAATCCATGAGGTAGGAACCTTTCGGTCGTGAGCTGCTGCCACGCCGGATGGTTCTTTTCTTTTTCAGTATATCACAGCTTGATGATTTTGTCATCATAATTCTGATCAATTTGCCAACGAATTTCCTGCTCATGCATCGGAATCGCCTGATTTTGAAAAATCAGCAGCGCCTTTACTTTCGTGTAGGCGGTATACTTGATGACCTCCTGCCAATCCGCGTCCGAAAAGTAGTTGTCAAGATTGCAGAGAACCAGCAGCTTTTTCGGCATCCACTCCGCAAGAACATCCAGTAGCTTGCAAATCCGCACCAGCGGTGACGTATTCAGCGGGCAATCCAGCTGTACACCGAACGCTTTGCAAACATCCTGTATCGTCATTTCGTCCGGCGCGCTGATTTCCAGCGGAATTTCGCGCGTCACTTCCTGAATGAAATCTGACATCTCTACCATGTACTTTTCCCATCGGGCTTGCCACAGTGGATTTTTCCGAATCAGCTGATTGATTTCCCCGTAAAGTGCCGTCATGATTTTCTTGTTCGCAAAATCAATGTGGAACGGGTCGGTGACAACGTACAGCAGTTTTGACGCATCCAGAAGGTCATCGTCCTGCAAGAATAAGAAGGGCTCCAAGGATTCTTCGCCCGCTTCCAGCGCAAGGAAACTCTGCACAACCCGCGCGTACAGGTGCGGAGAGGCAATCTGCATTGAAGCCACATGATCATCGATGATTGGCAAATCATGCTCGAAGCTGATGTTCCGCAGTATCAAAAGAACCACAACCTCTCTGTCGTATCCAGCTGTTTTTCCTGCGGGCCGCCCAGCAGATAGTCAATTTGGCTGTACTGCTTTTCCGTGATAATCATCAGTTGGATTACGCCTTTTGCTGGCTTGATGCGATTAACGCGCTGTTTAATCAGGTCAGCCGACACCGCATTGACCGCCAATTTGCAGTATACCGATTCCTGCATCAACAGAAAGCCGTCCTTGATGAGGTCTCTGCGGAATCGCCCATACGCGGCGCGCTCTTCCGCCGTTGTCACCGGCAAATCAAACATCACGATGACTCTCATGGCTCGCATCCTCATAGTGCATCATCATTCCCTCTGTCCCCTCCGTCTGACCGTCAAGGTAATCCGTTGTATTGCGCACAAAGCGGGCGATGGCAGTGCTGACATACATCTTTTGCTGCTGATAGCAAATTTCTGTATTCAGGATGTCCAGCAGTTCGTACTTATATTCCTTGTCAAACGTGCGCTCTCCCTGATGCAGCACGACCTCATCCACCAGAAAGCGGAATGGTTCCATCAGATCACAGGAAAGGTTGAAGCTGTTGTAGGCGTTCCGATGGTGAATCCCCAGCTGCGTCGCGTAGCCGCGTGCAGCGACCTCCTTGTTGAAGCAGGAAAGCAGCAGCGAATAGCCGTAGTTTAATGCTGCATTACGGTCACTTTTCAAATCGCGCGAAAAATCCTTGCCGAAAATGCGGTTGAAATAGACCTTCGCTGCGTGTCCCTCGCGATTCGTCGCGTCACCGAGGGTAACGCTCTCCGCGAAGGCTGCAATTTGTCTTGCAGCCTCCACGGAAACTTCCTGCATCACGCCCGCCTGATTAAGAATCTTCTGCTGGATGATTTGCTGCCACAGCGCCGCTTTCCGCGCATCACTCCAGTTTGCCTGCGCCATCATCCTTGCCGCTGTATCATGGCTTCCGGCATAGGGGAGTACCTGCCCGCATGGATTCCGCTTTTCGTCACAGAAGATGACGTTCACCTTTTCGTGCATCAGTTCGCAGATGAGATACCCCGTCAGCGTGACCATCGTCGTGTCCAGAATCAGCGTGTGCAGTTCCGAAATGTGAACCGTCCGCACCTCATCGCCGCGAATGATGAGAAAACCATCCTTATACGTCAGCTTGCACGGGCTTTGAATCACGACGGTTCGGAATCCGGCCATAGCTTCGTCCTCTTCTCGCGCAGTCCTGTGATGGACTGGTCAATCAAGATGATTTTCTCTGGATGCGGCAATTTATTATTTAGTCTTCCCTTATCTGCAATTCCAAGTTTCGGAAGGGATGTGCTGTATTTAGCATATTCTTTTCCTGCACTTGTAATTTTCATCGTTTCAGCGATAAATTTGCCCTTATCCGCAATGGAAAGCGAGAGAATTTCTGATTTCTTTGCTTCCAAAGCTTTTAATGCACCACTGTAAATCGGATACTGTGAGCTCAGCTTTTCCAACAGCACGTCGATTAATGTATTAAGCTGATTTTCATCTGCATCTGTCAGTGCACATGATGCGTTATAGATTTTTGCAAGAATCGGATGAAGAAAAGTCGGCAGGAAGAGTTCCTTTGCATTATAGGTTTCCGTGCAGCTTCCCAGTGTCAGCTCATTTCCTTCATATTCAATTTTTTGACGAATCAAGATTTTCGAGCGAATGATTTGAACTCCCGGATAATCTTTCTCCAGATAGTCCACCAGCACTTTCGGATTCTTTTCAATTGCTTCCGCCAAATAAATCGGCACATTCACCAGTGCACCAGCACGCTGCTTTCCCTTCTGATAGCTGATTGCTGCAATGTATGCAGGTTTGATGCTGTCAAATCCGCCATACCGCTGACAAGACATTCCTTTTTTCAGCGGCAATTTAGCACTTGCGTGACCAGCACGGTAACGTGAAGCCTCTGTAATTTTCCCCGACTTCTGGCGCTTCAGAAACACCACATGCCCATCATGGTATCCCCACACCGCCTTCAAGTAGCAAATGTCCTGCTGTGCATTTCGGATGATTTCCCCGGTATCCGCATCCACCTGATCCCGGCTGAATCTCGCCAGTATCATGCCGTGCTTCGAGCTTAAATCAACCTTGTCATCGTCCTTCTTTGCTCCCTGCGCCTTTCTGAATCGAATCGCCGCGGATGACTCATTGTCGAGCCACGGCATAAAGCGCTCCACGAAGTTTCCCATTGTTGCCGCAAGGAAGGCATCGTACGCATGATGCATGTCGTTCAGCTCACGAATCTTGTAAAGTCCGTACTGCTCCCGCAGCTCCGAGGACAGCCCCGCCTTGATGCCGCTCACATGCACATCCGGATAATACCGCTTGAATAGTTCCGTCACGCACTGCACCATCTGTCCTGTTTCCACCAGCTGCCGTGCAATAAACTTCTGCTTATCCTCTTCGCTTACCACACTGCGCGTCAGATTCTTGAACTTCTTTTCGCCCATGAGTCCCTTCTGGCGCAGATAGTTCCACCACGGGCGCTGTGAGTCCCGAATACTATCTTCCAGTAGGAGACTATCTCCCTTGCGCTGATTTTCGCCTTTCAGCACCAGTGCGCGGTTTTCAATCGAATTGTCCACGATATAGCATCGCGGCAGAATATGATCAATTTCCGTTGTTGTCGAAAGCTGGTCGAAATCAAGCGGCTTGCCGCTGTAAAGCGATTTTCCCAGCTGCAGCAGATACAGGTACTGCTGATCATCCAGTTTCTTTTTATCCCTGCAGTTTTTCAATACTTCCCAGCACTCTGACGGCACTTTCTCCGCTGTCTTATCTTCCGCCAACTCTTTATACATCTGTTCCACTTGGTTCAGGCGTGACTGCGTGCGTTGTTTCTTTTCATCCGGCGTTTCTTCGCGCGTGTTTTCCAGATAAATGGCGTGCGGATGGCAGCCCTGATGCTCAATCAGCTCCTTCACAATGCGCACGGCCGTCCAAATTCCGCGTTTCAATGCTGGAGAAACCTGCAATTTCCGAATCTCGTCGTAGTCAATTTCGGCTTTGGGCTCGCCCAGTTCTATCAGGCGCTCTTTCACAATCTTCTCTTGGAAATGATATTGCGGATTATTCAGCACCTGCATGAAGTTTTCATTCGTCGCGCGCAAAACTTCCATGATTGTCGCCGGCTGATTCTCATATTCGCCCAGCAAACCAGTCAGCAGCTTTTCGCTCAGTCGTCCCCAGCCTGTGTAGCGCCTCTGCACCAGAAAACTCAGCTGATTGTCCGTGACCTCCGGATATTGCTCTTGAATCAGCTTCTTCAAGATACTGCGATCTTCAAAGATGGTGCTCCATCGTACGAGCGTTTCCAGCCGCTCCATCGTCTGGTCGTTCACGGTGAAGCCGTGCTTCTCCAAGTCATACCGTGTGCGCAGACTCGCCGTGAATTTTCCCGGCTCCTGCGTACCGGAAATATCATTTTCCGTAACATCCGCGTATGGGCTGTTCTGCCGAAGCCACTTTGCAAACACCTTGTAGGAGACTGACTTGTTCTTAGCGAACAGTTCATCCATCATCCGCTGTTTCAGCTGAACATCACGAATCAGATTGCCCTTTACGCGGACGCGGTTCAGCTCATTCAGCATAAGGTACTCTTCATACAGCAGGGAATGCAGCGGCAGCACGTCCTCTATCGGCAGATAGGTGCACTTGTTTGTCAAGTTCGCAATGAACCCCTCCGCCGTTTTCGTCTGATTCACCACATCAAAGAAATTCCACGGGTGGGCAGGCTGTGTTTTGTCACGCACAATCCACTTCTGGAACGGGCTGTTTTTATCTTGATACAGCGGACCGACATAATACGGCAGACGGAACGTGCAAATGCTGAGGATTTTCTCCCGATTTTCCCGCAGCGTCGGATAATACTTTCCCTGCGCGTCAAGTATTTTCGCCAGCTCTTCCGCCTGAATCTGGTTCGGAATTTGACCGTTCAGATTGATGCGCTGCAGCGGCAAAAAGACGTTGTCTGCTTTCATTTCTTCCAGCATTTCATTTGCTTCTGCTCGTGCGTTTTCAGGAAGGTCAATTTTCTTGCTTTCAAGTATTCTTCTGCATTTATTATAGAAACCTTCTGGTATACTCTTGATTTTCGCGCCTTCCTGTCGGCAGCGTGTAAACTTCTCTTGCTGAAAGCGTGTTGGTCTTGACAAATGGTGCGTATAGGCAGCATATCCCGATGGGTCGTTATCATCACGGAATAGTGTAACATACTCGTCTTTTCGGTACGTCCTGATCCATTTTTTCAGTCTTTTTAGGTCAGCCTTATGCTTTTCATAACGCGCTACCATCATGTCGGAAATCGTCTGCCCGTTTTGACGAATTTCCGCAAACAGCTGCCAGCGATACAGCTCCAATATCCGCGTGAATACTTCCGCCTGCGCTTCTGTCATCCCGGCAAGATACGTTTCTTCCGTTTCGCCCTCAATGGCGCCTAAGGAGGTTTTTTCTGGTGCATCCGTCTGATTTTCATAGTCAATCAGCGCTTTCAAAGAACCTTTATAGCCCAAAAGAAGCGATGCGAGTGATTGCGCAGCCTCTTTGCTTTCTTTTTTCTTGCCTGCGTACAGCAGCTTCTGAATCTGCTCCTTGCGCGCCATACCACGGAGCGAGTGATTTTCCATCGTGTGACAGATTTCCTTTGCCGCATTTTCTGCCGGCGCAAGCCCGCAGACAAAACTTTCGGGGTCTGTCAGCAATTCCAGCAGCTCCTGCATCTTTTGCGGTGCTTCTGCACCGATGTCAGACAGCGTTTGCCCTTCCATCAGGAAATGCCCGCGATATTTGATGATGTGGTGCATCGCCAGATAGACATAGCGGATGTCCGCCTGCTTTGTGCTTTTCACCAGCTCATTGCGAATATGATAAATCGTCGGCAGCGTCTCAACGGATACTGTTCCATCCACAAACAGTGCTTTGGGCAGCTTCGCATAAAACTTCTCATACTTACTGTCCTCTGCCCATAAGAACGATTCATTCATCCGAAGAAAAAACGCTGGGTCTGCCGCGCACACATCCGGCGCAACCAGTGCTTGCAGCAATTTGATGCGCTTGCGCTGCCGCGCCAGCCGACGCCGCGCTGAACGCTTCTGGCGACGTTCTTTCGCCGTCTGCGCTTCCTCAAACAGAACCGAACCGTATGTCGGCCGCTTGTGGAAGCGCAGCAACCGTCCTTTTTCGTCCGTCATTGCGTAGCCAACAGAACTTGTGCCAGTATCCAGCCCGATATTGTAGACTTCTTTCATGATGGTGCGCCTCTTTTCTTTGCTTTGTCGCTCTATGAATCGCTTTTACAAACGCTTGAAGTGTTTCCCACACGATATGCGCACTTATGAAAAAAGCCGCTTTCGCGGCGGAGCCTCTAAAAGCTCGCAAACGGTGAGGGAAACTCCCTGGTTTTGACTCACTATACCATTCCAGATGGTTCATTTTTATTATATGGTACTTTGTGCATTCTGTCAAGTGGTTTTGTGATTTTTTTTGCTTTTTCTTCTTATCTTTTATTGTTCATTTCGTGCTTTATTAGGAAGCAATGACTGTAGCACCCGCCTTTTGCTTGACCATATCCTGAAATCCGAAATTGGCAATGTAATGGACTGGTGCAAAGTGGATAAAGAAGATTATCTTCTTGCGATGGAACGCAGCCCTATTAATTGAGATTGCTAATTTCCTGCACTGATAAGAAGCTTTTGCATTCGTACCAATTCGCTTCCCATTTTAATAGCTTCCTGAGAAAAACATATTATCTGCTCAAAGTTCAGAATGCAAGCGATCACGGTTTCCTTCTCTTCGATAGTCATCTGCAATCTATAGTCATCTGCAATCTGTTGAAGTATCGCTGCTGTATGCGGATAGCTAATGCTTAATGTCTGTGCGTCAGCGGTAAATTCCGCTGCTTTTCGCATCTAATCACTTCATGAGGCGAAACGTTCGTGCAAATCGGTCGTATTCACCCTAAATTTACGAAATGCTATTGAATATCCGCTCTTTCGGTGGTATACTAAAATAGTTATGCTATAATTCTGTGCTGAGGTGAGAACTATGAGAGCAAGCTACAAAAAACTGTGGAAACTGCTTGTCGATAAGGATATGAGCAAGGGCGATCTTCACAAAGCGTCCGGGCTGTCTTCCAGTACGATGACAAAGCTCCGAAAGGGCGAAGACGTGTCAATGGAAGCGCTGAGAAAAATCTGTATTTGCCTCGGCTGCAATATCGGTGACATCGTGGAGTTTGTAGACGAAAGCAAGTAAGAGTCCGCTTTATGGGACAGCTAATATGATATGATAGCAGTGAGCTTGGGAGACCGGCTCAGATGGAGAAGCGAATGGAACGATCTCTGATTTATAACGGAACGATCACGGCGGAAC
>ERZ831634.3547-NODE-3547-length-11537-cov-12.602334_pt1 | contig 11537 bp, 10 predicted proteins | sample MGYA00519953_ERZ831634 | MGnify/ENA primary metagenome ERZ831634 (study PRJEB31850, sample SAMEA3708718) | human gut metagenome | biome: human gut; feature: human-associated habitat; material: faeces | place: China | collected 2014 ...
GGGGACACAAGGATTTTCAGTCCTTTGCTCTACCAACTGAGCTATGGCACCTTTTCCGTTTGCGGGTGCAAAGATAAAGATATTTTTTTATACTACAAGGCTTTTTGAGGAAAAATATTAGAAAAATCCCCTTTGTAGCTTTTAAAACAAGAACAAAGGGGATATTTGTATTAGTTATGAGTATAGATTTCTACGTAATTGTTTAATCTATATTCGGATTGATACTGTGCCAGTCTTTAATGGGCGGCAATACGCCCATTCCTATAACTTCGTCGCGTAGTTTACAGAGGTGGGCGTAACTTTCTTTCAGTTTAGCCTCTTCTTCGGGAGTACCTTTCAGCTCTTTGTAGTGCACACCGTCCTTATTGATTTCGGTTTCCATAGCCATCATGATATGGTCGAAACCGTGACTGTGTACATATGTGCCTGCCGGCCAGCGGAAAGGCTTTCCACCCATGGCGGCAGCAATCATTTCTATGGAAATGTACGCAGGGCTTTGGAAAGAAGAACGACCGCGCAAAGCGATAATGTTAGCACCGCCTTTGGTAACTTTGGTCTGTATTTCTGCCCATTCTTCCTTTGTCAGGGCAGGAGTGCCGATGATATCCAGCAACGGTTTCCCATCTACTTTGGCGGTAGAAGCATATACAGCCATTTGTTCGCCATGTCCGCCATATGTACGGCAGTTCTCTATCTTATCGGGAGCAATGCCGAAATGTTTGGAAAGTTCGCTACGCAGGCGGGTACTGTCAAGGGCTGCCAGTGTTGTAACCTGAGATGGCTTCAATCCTGAGTACAATAATGTAATCAGGCCGGTAATATCGGCCGGGTTAAAGATGACAACCACGTGCTTCACATCCGGGCAGTAAGCTTTCACGTTCTTACCGAATTCTTCGGCAATGGCGGCATTTCCTTTTAGCAAATCCTCACGGGTCATACCTGCTTTACGGGCTGCACCACCGGAAGACACTACATATTTGGCATTGGTCAGAGCCTCTTTAATGTCGGATGTGAATGTCAGGTTCAGGCCTTCGAATCCGCAGTGGAACATTTCTTCCGCCACACCTTCCAGACCGGGAGCATAAGGGTCGTATAAACAGATGTTCGGGGTGAGGTGCATCATGATTGCAGTCTGTGCCATGTTGGAGCCGATCATACCGGCTGCACCTACAATGGTCAGCTTTTCGTTTGTAATAAATTCCATAATTATATTATTTAAAGGTGAATAATAAGCGCTTTTGTCTATTGTTACGTTACAAAGATAACCGTTTTCCGGAAGAGTTGTTTATATAAAAAAGTTATCTTTTAGAGCGAAAAGTTATTCCTCATCTTTATCTTTGTATAAGGTAGGATGCGGCTCGGCAGTACCTGCACTCAAAAGCGGGCTTTTGGCTTGGTATTGCGCTCACCTTTCGCTATCTTTGCGCAGGATGCCGGAATAGGCTGTGTTCTATTGCGTATCGTTCTTGTTATAAATATTACGAAATATAATTTGTATGAGTATAGAGTTAGGAAAGTTCAATACTTTGAGGGTGGTGAAAGAGGTTGATTTCGGCATGTATCTGGATGGTGGTGAAGAAGGAGAAATTCTGCTTCCGTCGCGTTATGTGCCCGAAAACTGCAAGCCGGGAGATGAACTGACTGTGTTTATCTACCTGGATAACGAGGAACGGTTGGTAGCTACCACACTGACACCATTAGTACAGGTCGGTGAGTTTGCCTGTTTGGAAGTGGCATGGATAAATCAATACGGCGCTTTCCTCAACTGGGGGTTGATGAAAGATTTGTTTGTTCCTTTCCGTGAACAGAAAATGAAGATGCAGGTTGGAAAGCAATATGTAATCCATGCTCATCTGGATGATGAGAGTTACCGGATTGTAGCCTCTGCCAAAGTGGACCGTTATCTTTCGAAAGAAAAAGCGCCTTATGAACCCGGTCAGGAAGTCAGCATACTTATCTGGCAGAAGACTGATTTAGGTTTTAAGGCTATTATTGAGAACCGATATAGCGGTTTGCTGTATGAAAGCGAGATATTTCAACCCCTGCATACAGGCATGACATTGAAGGCTTATGTAAAACAGGTTCGCGAGGATGGCAAGATTGACCTGATACTTCAGAAACCGGGGCAGGGCAAGGTGGAAGACTTTGCTGCTACCTTATTGGATTATATCCGTGAGCAGGGCGGACACATCACTTTGCATGACAAGAGCCCTGCCGAAGAGATTTACGATACATTCGGTGTCAGCAAGAAAACCTTTAAAAAAGCAGTTGGCGATTTATACAAAAAACATGTGGTATTGCTGCAGGAAAATGGGATTGAACTGGTAAAAAAACTCTAATCCCTACCTGCAATAGGGTTTTCCCTATAACATATTAGAGAGAAACAGAAGGATGGGGGAAAATATTCCCCTATTTTTGTTTTTACTAAAATGATGGAATATAAACTTGTAAAGAACGCTGCCATGAAACGAATATTATTTATGTTATTTGCCGTAATAATGAGTACTGCTGTCTGCCATGCGGCCATGAGTAACAGTAAAGTGCGTAAAGAAACACGCTTTCTTACGGATAAGATGGCTTATGAACTGAATCTGAATACGGCTCAGTATAATGATGTATATGAAATTAATTATGACTTTATTTCAGGTGTACGTTATCTGATGGATGATGTGCTGAGGGGTGAAGAATGGGCGTTGAATCGGTATTACGATTATCTGGATATACGCAATGACGATTTACGCTGGGTATTGAGCCGCAGACAGTATTCCCGTTTCATGCAGGCTGCCTACTTCTTCCGTCCGATTTATGTGAGTGGCGGGCATTGGTCTTTCCGGATTTATGTTACTTATACCAATCCGAATCATTTCTACTATCCGCGTCCTTATCATTATCGTACTTACTGTGGCGGACATAACCGTGTCCATTATCATAATGTGAGCTATTACCGGGGCAGACATAACCATCCTACCTATAACGGCTCTTTCCGTATCCGTGATAATAAATCGTACCATACGAGCCGGCGTTCGGATTTCGGTTCGGTTCATATCCGTCCCAATTCCGGTACGCGCCCTAATAACGTGGAACAGTCCAATCGCCGTCCTGCTACCAACAGTCCGGTACGCCGTTCCGATACTAAGAAGGAAGTAAATGCTCCTAAACGCGGGCAGAGTATTCAGAAGGAAAACGAAAGCGTAAGACGACGCAGCAACTCTTCTTCATCCTCTACGCGTACAACACGTTCTTCTTCCCGTTCGTCAGAAAGAGGTAAAGAAGCGTCAAGACGAAATTAAACGCTTATCCATGTGTATTTATAACTGATAAACGGGGGATACTTCAATATACCTGATGATTTCTTTCTGGCACGGAATTCACGGAAAAGAAGTAAAGAAAATCTGTGTTTTCCGTGTAGTCCGTGCCTGAAAAGAAAATAAATAAAAAGTGTTCATCTCCTTACAAACACACAACAACTAAAATTATATTTATTCGATAGGCTCTCCTTTATAAAAGTCCAGTATCTTGGTACGGAACAGGTACTCGTATTTGGCTTGTAGTTCATCGGATTGTGCTTTCATCAGGTTCTGCTTGGCCTCATTGTATTCTACGGCGTTCGCTTTCCCGTTTTCGTATTTCTCGCTCATCAGCTTAAACGATGCTTCGCTTGCCGAGGCTGCCGCGCTGCTGCTTGTGTACTTGCTTTCGGATGCTGCCGCATTGTACCATGCCTGCTGAATTTCTTTGTAGAGGTCCTTCTTGGCATTATCCAGTTGCAAGGAGTAGTTTTCACGTTGCAGGCGAGCTGTACGTACCCGGTTGCGTGTAGCCAGTCTGTTAAAGATGGGGACACTCAGATTAAAACCGATGTATTTGTTGAAATTATCACTCATTTGCTGGCTGAAAGTGCGATTGATTGTCGAATAATAATTCGTACCGAGACTCCCGCTGAGAGTCAGTTGCGGATAGTAACCGCTTTGGGCGATTCGGATACTGTGTTTACTTCCTTCCAGACGATACTGTGCAGCTTGTATTGAGGCCTTGCAACCTAATGCTAACTGATATATTTCGTCCGGAGAAGCCAATGGGATAAGTTCTATTGTTGCGGCAGGATTTTCCAAGAGGAAACCTTCCGGTGTTTCCAGTTCGATAAGCTGGCTGAGGTCGAGCAATGCCAGTTGATAGTTATTGCCCGTCTGTACCGCATTCATCTCATCCTGCGCTACACGTGCTTTGGCTTCGGCAACTTCTGCCGGAGAGGCTTTCCCTACTTCTGCCAGCCGCTCTATGCGGTTGCATTGTTCTTTGCTCAGTTCTACTTGTCCTAAAGAAACCCGGTGCAGTTCTTCGTTGAACAGTACCTGTAAGTAGGCTGAGGCTATATTGATGGAGATATCTTCTTTGGCTTTCTCCAAGTCGGCAAGAGCGGCTTTTAGGTTTAATTTGGCCAAAGCATACTGGTTGGGTATCTCGAGTCCGGTAAACAGTGGAATACTGGTGGAAACGGACATATTTGTACCGTGACTGCCTGTGTTGACATATACGGTGGAGTAATCACCGGTACTCTCGTCCTTGATAGCGGTCTGCGTGCGTCCCCAGTTCCAGTTTTGTCCGGCACTGGCATTAAGGTTCGGCAGTCGTGCCCATTTGGCGGTATTCACTTCAACATTGCTTTGTTCGGCTGCATTGGCTGTCCGGCGGATGTCGATATTATGCTCGATGGCGTAGTCTATACATTGCCGTAGCGACCAGCGGTCTTGCGCCTGAACTTGTATGCAAGCCAGAACGGCCATATATATAAGTATCTTTTTCTTCATGGCGTTTTTGCTTCTTCTAAGTATAACGGTTATTTATCTTTTTTCTCGGCGCCACGCACTTTGTCTTTGGCAGTCAGGCCGCTTTTGACGGCAATTTTGATACCGTCGCTCATGCCTACTTCTATCTGTTGGCGTTTGAACTTCTGTTGAGGTACACTGTCGGTCAGTACATATACAAAGGTGCTGTCTCCACTGAACTCAACCGTACTTTCCGGCAGGGCGAGCGTCTTGAGGGCACGTTCCAGCACAATTTCCGCATTGGCGGAATAGCCGGAACGGATTTGTACGCTGTCCGGCGCCTGGATGGCCGCTTTGATTTCGAATTGGTTGGCTCCGTTTTCTTCTACGCCTTTCGGAGATATGTATTCCAGTACGGCGTTGAACGAGAGGTTTTGCAAAGCACCGATAGTCAGCTTTACCGGCATGCCTTCGTGTACGCGGCCTACCTCGGTCTCATCCAGGTTGCCCCGGAAGATGAGGTCATTCATATTGGCAACCGTGGCGATTGTTGTTCCGTCGTTGAACGTATTGCTCATGATAACGGAGTTGCCGACTTTGATAGGTACATCCAGAATCAGTCCGGTAATGGTGGAACGAATCAATGTGCTGCTGAATGAAGCGCTGTTCTTGGTGATGCCTTCCTTTACGATTTCCAGATTGTCTTTGGCTGTTTGCAATTCCTCCCGTGCCTGTTTTACGTTCACTTCCCCCTTTTCGTATTCTTCGTTGCTGATGAGTTTGTCATTAAACAACTTCTCGACACGGGCAAAGTCCGTTTCGGCTTGTTTGGCATTGATTTCTGCCAGACGGACGCGGCTTTCGGCAGAGTTCAGCGTGCCCAGTTCGGGGATAACCTTTACTTTGGCAATCACTTCGCCTTGCTTGACGCTTTGTCCGGCTTCTTTATATACTTCGGAAATGATACCGGATATTTGCGGCTTGATAAGCACTTCATCTCTGGGCTCCACTTTTCCGGTGGCTACGGTTGTCTTTTCCAAATCGGCTGTTTCCGGAACGATGGTCTCATATACCTTTACAGTGGGCTGGGATTTCCGGTACAAAAACACGAATGTCCAGATAAATATGGCAGCTACTACCGCCAGTGATGCGATTTTCAGATACTTCTTTGTTTTCATCTTTATTGTATTATTGTTTTATTTTTCTATCGTTTTATCAGTCTGTTACCTTGCCGTTTTTTACTCATCCCTTATCGCTTCGATAGGTTTGATGGCCATTGCGCGGTAAGCAGGTGCCAGTCCTGCCAGCATCCCTAATGCAATGAGAAGGGCGCAAGTGCCGATAGCCAGTCCGAAGGAGACTTGATAATGGGTCTTGATGACTCCGGGATCATTCGCTGCACTTTCCAGTATTTGCAGTATAAGTACGGCAAAAGAGATACCTGCCATGCCGGCTACGGTAGTCAGTACCATACTTTCCGAAAGGATTTGTTGCAGAATATCTTTGGGACGGGCACCGATGGCACGCCGTATGCCTATTTCCGTAGTGCGTTCCTTTACCGTTACCATCATGATATTGGATACGCCGATAGCTCCGGCAAACAAGGTTCCCAAGCCCACCATCCAGATAAGGATGCGGGTACCTGTCATCAGTGTGTCCATCATGGAAAACATGGCTTCTGCATTGAGGAACATGATTGCCTGTTTGTCGTCCGGCGAGATGTAATGGGCGGCTTTGATGCGATGTTCTATTTCCGGTTCTACGTCCTTAACCTTCACTCCCGGTTTCATGATAAAACAGACTACATCTATTCTTTGTCCCAGATTATATGTCTGCTGCATCGTTGTGAAGGGTAGGGTAACCGCTTCCGAAGCCTGTCCCTGTATGTTCACATTACCCTCGGAAGAGCACATGCCGATAACACGGTAATAAATGCCGTTTACCCTGATATATTTTCCGCAAGGGTCCTCGCCCGGCTTGAAGAGGCTTTCGTACACGCGTTTGCCAATGACGCATACCTTGCGCGCCTCACGTATATCCACGTCATTGATAAAGCGGCCGTACGTCATTTCCTGATGTTCTATCTGTTCGTATTCGGGGTATAGACCTTTGACGCTGCATTCGTATTTGTTTTCTCCGTAAACGGCTGTCTGTCCCCATAAGGCAAATGAAGGAGTGGCCGTTTTTATTCCGTCGATGCTGCGTACCCGTTCCACATCTTCCATTTCCAGGTCCCACCAGCGTCCTTTACGAAATCCTTTGTAGGCCTCGCTTGTCTTTTGCGCTGCAATAAATCCGGAGTTTGTAGCGAAACCTTCAAATTGCGCTTTCATTTGTTCCTGCATGCCTTGTCCGCCGCCAATAAGTGCCACAAGCATGAAGATGCCCCAGAATACACCGAATGCCGTCAGCAGACTGCGTGTCTTGTTTCTTGTTATCGTAACGAGGATTTCCTCGCATGTATCCATGTCTATTCTCATAATCGTTTAATCTGCTCTAAGTGCTTCGATGGGACTGATGCTTACCGCCTTTTTAGCCGGGAAGAATCCGGCAAGCGTACCTGCGACAATCAGGGTCAATGTAGCCTGTATGGCAATGCCGATATCCACTGTGGGGTCCGAGAACATTCTGGCTTGAAACATACCCGCATCTGCTGTTTGTGTGCCGAAGGCGGAATTCATCCATTCCGTTACTCCGATGCCTGCCACCATGCCGATGTAGCCGAAAAAAGTGGTAATCGTAACGCTTTCTACAATAATCAGCCGAAGGATGGAAAAAGGCTTTGCACCCAGCGCTTTGCGTATGCCGAACTCGCGTGTGCGTTCCTTGACGGTAATCAGCATGATATTCGATACGCCTACGATGCCGCTCAGCAGGGTAAAAATACCTATCACCCAAATGGCGGTACGCAACAAGCCGGCTATGTTCTGTGTCTGTATGTATTGTGTAAAGCGGTTCCATATCCATATTGCGCCTTCATCTTCCGGGTCGAAACGGTGGTTGGCGGCAATGACTTTACGGTACTCTTTCTCAAAGGTTTCGTTGGCCGCTTCGCTCGTCAGATTTTTGGTGGTGAAGATGATGTTGTTGAGTTTATCGCCTTTGTTATAGATGGTTTGCATGGTGGAGAAGGGGATAAAGGCCAGGCTGCTTTGGTCTCCCTGGTCTTCGTACAATCCGACTACCCGGTAGGCTACACCGCCTGCATTGACAAATTGGCCGACTGGTTCCGTACGTGACTTTCCGAAAAGAATTTCTGCCGACTTTTTATGAAGAATGATAACTTTCCGCCGTTCTTTCACATCGTTCCGGTTGATAAAGCGTCCGCTTGCGGTCTTGATGGCTTCGGACTCTACGTAGTTCGGGTGTACGCCCATCAGCGAGATATTGATGTATTCTTGTCCGAAGCTGATGTTTACATCTCCCTGCCGCAGGGTGGCGCCGGCAGTGATGATATTGTCGGGAAAGTATTTTTCGGTTGCGGCGAGGTCTTTGTTTTCCAGTTGGATACGCCGTCCTTCTTTCAAACCTTCGTACGATTGGGTGGTCCAGCCACCGCCCAGGCGGATGGAGTTCAATGCGCGTTCGGATGCGTTTTGTTCGAAAGCATGGATGATGCCGTTGCCTGCTCCCAGCAGTACGATAAGCATAAAGATGCCCCACGCCACTGCAAAACCGGTGAGGAACGTGCGCAACTTGTTACGCTTGATTGTACCGTATATTTCTTGCCAAAGGTCTATCATGATTACTGTAAGTGATGTTATAAAGCGATAGGAGATTAATGTAATGACGCGGCAGTGTCCGTTATTTCATGAAACCGTCCTTGCCGAATGGCGATGCGTCGTGATTCAGGTTCTCTTCAATGCTTCCTATCACACCGTCTTTAATGTGGATAATCTTGTCTGTCTGATTGGCAACGCCGCTCTCGTGGGTTACGACCACGATGGTCATGCCCGTTTCATGCAAGTCTTTCAGAATTTGCATGACCTCTACGGAAGTCTTGCTGTCGAGAGCACCGGTCGGTTCGTCGGCAAGGATAATCTGGGGGCGGGTAATCAATGCACGGGCAATGGCTACACGCTGCTTCTGTCCGCCGGACATTTCGTTGGGCATGTGGTGAGCCCACTCTTTCAGCCCCAGGCGTTCCAGATATTCCAACGCCATAGCGTTACGCTTCCGGCGGCTTACTCCTTGATAGAAGAGAGGAAGAGCCACATTCTCTACCGCATCCTTGAAGGAAATCAGATTGAATGACTGGAAGATAAAGCCAATCATACGGTTGCGGTATTCGGCGGCTTTGTTTTCGCTCAGGTTCTTGATAAGCGTACCGTTCAGGTAATATTCTCCTGTATCGTAGTTGTCCAGAATGCCTAAGATGTTGAGGAGCGTGGATTTTCCGGAGCCTGACGCTCCCATAATAGAGACGAACTCTCCTTTTCGGATATCAAGGTCGATGCCTTTGAGTACGTGTAGCGGTGCTCCGTTATTATAGGTCTTGTTGATGTCTTTCAGTTGTATCACGTTTTTCCTGTTTATAGTTTTGTTCTTATTGATTTTAACTATTAGACGCAGCTATGTGACGAAAAGTTGCAATTGACGTGAAGTTTTTTAAAAAAAGATTTTGCAGTGTCGTTTTTCTTTGTGTAATTTGTAACCATTAATGTTATAACTAACCCTTTAAACAAAAAAGTAAATATCATGAATTCAAACATGGAAAAACCCTATGTAGTGGGGATTGACATAGGCGGAACGAACACCGTCTTTGGTATCGTAGATGCACGTGGCACTATTCTTGCAAGTGGTTCCATCAAGACGGGAGCTTATGATGAGGCAGACAATTACGTAGACGAAGTATGCAAGAATCTTCTTCCGCTGATTATCGCGAATGGCGGTGTTGATAAAATAAAAGGTATCGGTATCGGTGCTCCTAACGGCAACTATTATAGCGGTACAATCGAGTTTGCCCCGAACCTTCCGTGGAAAGGAGTAATTCCTTTGGCAGCCATGTTTGAAGAACGTTTGGGCATCCCTACGGCACTGACCAATGACGCCAATGCCGCCGCTATCGGTGAAATGACCTACGGTGCTGCACGCGGTATGAAAGATTTCATCATGATAACGCTGGGTACGGGCGTAGGCAGCGGTATCGTTATCAACGGACAAATGGTATACGGACACGACGGTTTTGCCGGAGAGTTGGGACATACTATCATACGTCGCGAAAACGGTCGTCTCTGCGGATGCGGTCGCCACGGCTGTCTGGAAACTTACTGTTCGGCTACCGGTGTGGCGCGTACTGCACGTGAGTTCCTCACTGCACGTACCGAACCGAGTTTGTTGCGTTCCATTCCGGCCGAAAACATCACCTCTAAAGATGTATACGATGCAGCCGTTCAGGGTGACAAGCTGGCACAGGATATTTTTGACTTTACCGGTACTATTCTGGGAGAGGCTATTGCAGACTTCATTGCTTTCTCCAGTCCCGAAGCAATTATTCTGTTCGGTGGGTTGGCTAAGTCCGGAGATTACATCTTCAAGCCTATCCAGAAAGCTATTGATGACAATATCCTGATGATTTACAAGGGCAAGGCCAAATTGATGATGTCCGAACTGAAAGACTCTGATGCTGCTGTGCTGGGAGCCAGTGCGTTGGGCTGGGAGTTGAGAGATATTAAATAAGCTCAGTCTTTGATTGAAAATATAGCCGCCCTGCCGGAATATAATTTCTCGGCTGGGCGGTATTTTTTTGATATACGTCAAACAAAGTTTTCAACCGTATCAAACGTTTTTTCACTATAATGAAAAATCTTTATTAATCCCACGAAAAAAGAAAATGCTTGTAGAAAATGCAGGTTTGTTTGTACTCCTTTTGCTTTTCGCATTTTTTATTCATATGGGATAGCGGGCGAAGGGATATTTGTCCGTTCCGTAAGACAAATAATTCCATTCCGTGGGGTGAGGTATTTGAGACATTAAAAAGAGAAATTTTAGATCTGAAACTGGAGCCGGGGCGTATGATCAGTGAAAATGAGATCTGTGAGCGCTTCGGGGTCTCCAGGACCCCGGTGCGGGATGCTTTGCGGCTGCTCCAGGAACAGGGATTTGTAGAGACAGTTCCCTACAGAGGTACTTATGTGACTCTGTTAAGTCTGGACAACATCAAACAGATGATCTACATGCGTGTGGCAGTGGAAACCATGGTGCTGAGGGATTTTCTGAAAGTCCAAAATCCTATGACCCTGGAAGAAATCCGTCACGCCATTGCTATGCAGAAAGCCCTGATCCAGACACCGGGATTTGAACCGGAGCAGTTTTACCATATGGACGCAGAGCTTCACTCTATCTGGTTTGGAGCGGTCTGCAGGCAGAAACTGTGGGATATGCTTCAGGCACAGCAGCTTCATTATACCCGTTTCAGGATGTTGGATTTTACAACAGAGACCGATTTTACCCGGATCACAGGAGAGCATGAAGAAATTTTCCGCCTGATTTGCGAAAAGGACGAAAAAGGTCTGGAAAAAGCACTGAAAGATCACCTTTATTTCAGCATGAAGCGTATGCGCCATGCCATTGAGGTGGATTATAAAGATTATTTTGAAGAAGAACCGGAAGAAGGAAGGTTTGTCATTTGACAGACCTTCCTTCTTTGGGCTTTTATCGTTTTTTATGGTTCATAACGTTTTAGATATTTTCGTTCACTGGGGTTTTCTTCCAGATATTCTTCCAGTTCTTCCGGTGAGAGATGGGTGTACACTTCATCGAAAAATTCTT
>ERZ831634.3549-NODE-3549-length-11531-cov-4.972116_pt1 | contig 11531 bp, 8 predicted proteins | sample MGYA00519953_ERZ831634 | MGnify/ENA primary metagenome ERZ831634 (study PRJEB31850, sample SAMEA3708718) | human gut metagenome | biome: human gut; feature: human-associated habitat; material: faeces | place: China | collected 2014 ...
GGAGATAAGCGGGATCGAACCGCTGACCTCTTGACTGCCAGTCAAGCGCTCTCCCAGCTGAGCTAATCCCCCAGGTCAGTTCGTTTTGAACTTGTTTCGTTCGCTCGGAACAATAGCTAGTATATCAGGGCCCCCCCCCTTTGTCAACACTTTTTTTATTTTTTTCAAAAAATTTTTTTCGCCCACTCAGAGGGGGAAAATCGGAGCCTGAAGGGATGGCAATCGGGGGAGCGGCTCATAGGAGTTTCCGGCGGGTGACAGAGGCTGCCGCACTTCCTCGGTTCGCTATCTTACGGAAAGGATAACGAATGATAGAAAGAACCGTTGCGAAACCAGACAGCCTATTATATAATGAACTCAAGAAATAAAAGGTTGACCTTTGGGAAGGGGGACCCAACATGGCTGTTTTTACGGTAAACGGCAAAACGGTAACCGCTGAGAAAAATCAAAAGCTGCTGCGGTTCCTGCGAGACGAGCTGCGCCTGACCTCTGTGAAGGACGGATGCAGCGAGGGCGCCTGCGGCACCTGCACGGTGCTGATCGACGGCAAGCCCACCAAGGCCTGTGTTCCGCAAACAGATAAGCTGGAGGGAAAAACCATCCTGACGGTGGAGGGCTTGTCCGATTGGGAGAAGGAGGTCTACACCTGGGCCTTCGGCGAGGCGGGGGCTGTTCAGTGCGGCTTCTGCATCCCCGGCATGGTGATCTCCGCCAAGGCGCTGCTGGACACAAACCCGGATCCCAGCCGGGAGGAGGCGGCCTTTGCTATCCGCAACAACATCTGCCGCTGCACCGGCTATGTGAAGATCATCGACGCGATCCTGCTGGCGGCAAAATGCTTCCGGGAGGGCAAGCTGCCGGAGGCACCGGCGGACTGGAAGGTAGGCAGCCGGGTCCACCGGGTAGATGTGGAGGAAAAGGTCACCGGCACCGGCCAGTACCCCGATGACATTTACCTGGACGGCATGATCTACGGCAGCGCCGTCCGCAGCCAGTACCCCCGTGCACGGGTGCTGGCCATCCATACGGAGGAGGCCAAGGCCCTGCCCGGCGTGGTCTGCGTCCTGACGGCGGCGGACATCCCCGGCAGCAACAAGGTGGGCCACCTGAAAAAGGACTGGGACACCATGATCGCCGTGGGCGATATCACCCATTATCTGGGCGATGCCATTTGCCTGGTGGCGGCGAAAACACCGGAGGCTCTGGCTCAGGCCAAGGCGTTGGTGAAGGTGGACTACGAGGAGCTGCCTGCCGTCCATAACCCGCAGGAGGCCATCCTGCCGGACGCACCGCTGGTGCACCGGGAGGGCAATCTGCTGGCCCATAAGCACATCCAGCGGGGAAACCCGGCGGAGGCACTGGCCAAATCCAAGTATCTCATCACCCGGCGGTTCTCGACCCCCTGGACGGAACACGCCTTTCTGGAACCGGAGTGTGCCGTGGCCTGTCCCGATGGGGATGGCGTTCTGGTGCTCTCCACGGATCAGGGCGCATACGATACCCAGCACGAGATCATGGGAATGCTGGACCTGCCTGCGGAGCAGGTGAAGGTCCGCAACTGTCTGGTGGGCGGCGGCTTCGGCGGTAAGGAGGACGTAACGGTCCAGCACCACGCCGCGCTGATCGCCTATCTCACAAAGCGCCCGGTAAAGGTGAAGCTCACCCGGGCGGAAAGTTTGCTGATCCATCCCAAGCGTCACCCCATGGAGATGGAATTCTCTCTGGGCTGCGATGAAAACGGCATCATTCAGGGCGTGGCGGCGGAGTGCATCGCCGACACCGGAGCCTACACCTCTCTGGGCGGGCCGGTGCTGGAACGGGCCTGCACCCACGGCGCGGGGCCTTATCAGTACGAAGCCTATGAGATCGACGGCTGGGCCTACTATACGAACAATCCCCCGGCGGGAGCCTTCCGGGGCTTTGGCGTGACCCAGACCTGCTTCTGCATTGAAACGCTGTTGAACGAAATGGCGGACAAGGTGGGTATTTCCCCTTGGGAGATCCGCTACCGCAATGCCATCCGACCCGGCGGCGTTTTGCCCAACGGTCAGATCGTGGACGGCTCCACGGGACTGGTGGAAACGCTGGAGGCGGTGAAGCCCTATTACGACGAGGCTGTGAAGAACGGCGATCCCGTGGGTCTGGCCTGTGCCATGAAGAACGCGGGCGTGGGCGTGGGCATCCCCGACACCGGCCGGGTCCGGCTGACGGTACAGGATGGAAAGCTCCATATTTTCGCCGGCGCTTCCTGCATCGGTCAGGGCTTGGGCACGGTGCTGACCCAGACCGTCTGCGGCGAGACCGGCATCCCAAGGGAAAACGTGGTCTACGAGCGTTCCAATACATGGATCGCGCCGGATTCCGGCACTACCTCCGGCTCCCGCCAGACGCTGTTCACCGGCGAGGCCTGCATCCGGGCCTGTCAGGACTTGAAAAAGGCCTTAGAGGAACATAGCTTGGCAGACCTTGAGGGACAGGAGTTCTACGGCGAATATCTGGGTAAGACCGACCCGCTGGGCGCAGATGTGCCCAACCCGGTGAGCCACATCGCCTACGGCTATGCCACCCAGCTCTGCGTGCTGGATAAGGACACCGGACGCATCAAACAGATGGTAGCGGCCCACGATGTCGGCAAGGCCGTGAACCCCCTCTCCGTGGAGGGACAGATCGAGGGCGGCGTGGTGATGAGCATGGGCTACGCCCTGACGGAGCGGTATCCCATTGACGAAAACTGCCGCCCCACGGTAAAATTCGGCACACTGGGCCTATTCCGGGCCAACCAGATCCCGGAGATCAAGCCTATCATCGTGGAAAAACCGGGATTGAACGTGGGCGGCGGGGCCATCGGTATCGGTGAGATCACCTCCATCCCCACGGCCCCCGCCATTGCGGAGGCATACCGCCGCTATGACGGCGAGCTGCGTACTGAGCTTCCCCTGAAAAACACCCCTTATGCAAAAAAATGACAGCGGCGAACCGCTGTCAAGGCACATATGCTTCACGCATTAACCGACGCTTCCGGCTTGCTTCAAAGCCTCCGGGGTGTCAATGTCCGTCAGCTCCAGAGCGTCTGTCTCTAACAAAATGAGGTCGGCCTCGTGGTTGCGGATGACGGCGCTGCCGCCCCGGTCCCCATTGAGGGCCAAAAGCTCCGGGTAGAACCGAGCGGGAAAGAGGCAGGGATTGCCACGGACACCGCCGTGGGCCATGGCAGCAATCTTCGCTGGGTTCTGGGCCCAGAGGGCGGCCAGCGCTTCGGCGCTGTCCCGCTTCAGCCACGGCTGGTCGGCCACGAGGAACAGCACCCCGTCGCAGCCCGTGAGCCGTTCCAGCCCCAGGCGGACGCTGCGGCTCAGGCCCACGTCCGGCTGATCGTTCAAAACGGCCCCAAAGCCGTATTCACCGGCCAAGGACAGAATCTCCGGGTATTGACTTACCACCACGGTCACAAGACCGCTGGGAACAGTCTCCAGCGCCCGGCGGATCAGGGATTCCCCATCCACCTGCACCTGCAGCTTATTAGAGCCGAACCGGCGGGCGTTCCCCGCCGCCAGCACCACACATCCGATTTTCATAGCGATCACCTCATAGGAAAATTCCAGATCTCTCTCAGTATACCCAATTCAGACCCTGTCAGTCAATATGAGCGATAGAAGGAGGGATGCTCCATGAGCATAACAGTAGGAAAAAGCGTGGCCCGTGTGGATGCCTTTGACAAGGTGACCGGCCGCACAAAATACTACGAGGACCGGATGCCTGCCGGTGCTCTGTACATCCGGATCAAGCACGCGGAGATCGCCCACGGCTTTGTAAAGTCCGTGGATACGTCGGCGGCGGAGGCCATCGACGGCGTGATGAAGGTGCTGACCTGCTTTGACGTACCGGATATTCCCTTTCCCACGGCGGGCCACCCCTGGTCCATGGACCCCGGTCATCAGGATGTGGCGGACCGCCACCTGCTGAACCGCCATGTCCGCTACTACGGCGACGATGTGGCTGTGGTCATCGCGGAGAACGAGGTGGCGGCCATGCAGGGCGTCCGGGCACTGAAGGTGGAGTATGAGGAACTGCCCTTCGTGCTGGACGTTCAGAAGGCCATGGAGCCGGACGCGCCGCAGATCCATGAGAATTATCCCGGAAATATCCTCAAGCACACGGACATCCGCAAGGGCGACTATGCCGCCGCCATTCAGGAGCCGGGTCTGATTAAAGTGGAGGGCTGGTACGAGACGCCTACCGTCCAGCACTGCCACATCGAGAACCACGGCTGCTACGCTTACGAGGAAAACGGCCGGGTGGTGGTGGTCAGCTCCACCCAGATTCCCCATATCATCCGCCGGATCGTGGGGCAGGCCTTGGGCCGCCCGTGGGCGGATATTGAGATCATCAAGCCCTATATCGGCGGCGGCTTCGGCAATAAGCAGGATGCCCTGTATGAGCCCCTTTGCGCCTGGTGCTCCACGCAGGTCAACGGCCGCTGCGTCCGGATCGACTGCTCCCGGGAGGAGACCTTTGTTTCCAACCGCGTCCGTCATGCTATCCGGTTCCATATCGTCTCCTGGCTCCGGAAGGACGGCCAGCTGGCCGCCCGGAAGGTGGAGTGCTTTTCCAATCAGGGAGCCTATGCTTCCCACGGCCACTCCATCTGCGCCAAGGCCATGGGCTCCTTCGCCCAGATCTATCCCTGCGACCACATGGAATGCGACGGCTGGACCGTGTTTACCAACCGGCCCGCGGCGGGCGCCATGCGTGGCTACGGTATGCCTCAGGCCAGCTTTGCTGACGAGGCCAACATCGACGAATGTGCCGCCGCCGTGGGCATGGACCCGCTGGAATACCGCATGAAGTTCATCATGCCCAAGGATTATCACGACGCCTTCTCCGGCAATACCAACTATTTCGACTCCTTCCGGGCTTGCCTGGAAAAGGGCCGAGACGCCATGGACTATGACCGCCGCAAGGCGGAATTCGCCAAAGATACCGGCTCTGTCCGCCGGGGCATCGGCGCGGCGTCCTTCTGGTACAACACCGGCGTGTATCCCATCTCTCTGGAGACGGCCTCCAACCGGATGCAGCTGAATCTGGACGGCACCGTTACCATGCAGTGCGGCGAGACGGAGATCGGTCAGGGTGCGGACACTGCCTACGCTCAGATGACCGCAAAGGCCGTGGGCCTCAAGAGCTACAAGGACGTTCATGTGGTGTCCTGCCAGGATACGGACATCACCCCCACCGGCTTAGGCGCTTACGCCAGCCGCCAGACCTACATGGAGGGCTTCGCCATCGACCAGACCGGGCGGCTCCTGCGGCAGAAAATACTGGCCTATGCCGCCGAGATGCTGGGCTGTTCTGCGGAGGAACTGGACATCGTGGAGGGCAATGTAGTCCGCAAGGACAGCGGCGCGGTGGAGATGGACCTGTCCCATCTGGCCATGACCGCCCAGTATAACCCGGTCCACTCCGAGCATATCACGGCGGAGAGCACCGCCACCATCCGCTCCAACGCCTATTCCTTCGGCTGTACCTTCGCGGAGGTGGAGGTAGACATTCCCATGTGCAAGGTAACACTGAAACGGATCGTCAACGTCCATGACTGCGGCAGCCTCATCAACCCCGCCTTGGCGGAGGCACAGGTCCATGGCGGTATGTCCATGGGCATCGGCTACGGCCTTTCCGAACAGCTGCTGTTCGACGAAAAGACCGGCAAGCCACTGAACAACAACCTGCTGGACTACAAGCTGTCCACCGTGATGGACCATCCGGATCTGGAGGCCCTGTTTGTGGAGAACGCGGAGCCGACCTCTCCCTTTGGAACGAAGGCTCTGGGCGAGCCCCCAGCCTGTTCCCCGGCGCCGGCCATCCGCAGCGCTATTTACAACGCCACCGGCGTTTCCATCGACACCACGCCCATCACCCCCCATGTGCTGTACCGCGCATTCAAGGAGGCCGGGCTGATCCATGACGAGAAGGAGGGTGACTGACCATGTATGATATGAAAGCCCTGTATCAGGCCGCCAGTGTGGAGGAGGCCGTGGCGCTCCGGCTGGAGCACCCGGAGGCCCAGATCATCGCCGGCGGCAGCGACGTACTGGTGCAGATGCGGGAGGGCAAGCGGGCCGGCGCGGAGCTGATCTCCATTTACGGCGTCGACGCCCTCCGGGGCGTTTCTATGGAGCCGGACGGCACGCTGCGGATCGGCTCTCTCACCAGCTTTTCCCATATTACCAGAGATCCCCTCATTCAGAAGTACATCAACGTGCTGGGCGAGGCTGTGGATCAGGTGGGCGGCCCCCAGATCCGCAACATCGGCACCATTGGCGGCAACACCTGCAACGGCGTTACCTCCGCCGATTCCGCCTCCACTCTCCACGCGTGGGACGCTGTCATCGAGCTGACGGGCAAAAACGGCGTCCGCCGCCTGCCCATCCATGATTTCTACATCAAGGCGGGCAAGGTGGACATCCGGACGGAGGACGGCGAGATCCAGACCGCCGTGCTGATCCCCAAGGAAAGCTATGAAGACTGCTTCGGCCACTATATCAAGTACGCCATGCGCAACGCCATGGACATTGCCACTCTGGGTACGTCCGTGAACGTGCGGCTGTCGGCAGATAAAAAGACGGTGGAGCGGGCCAGAGTGGCTTTCGGCGTGGCGGGACCGGTGCCCCTGCGGGCAGCCACGGCGGAAGCGATGGCAAAGGGCCAGCCCGTGAGTCTGGAACTGGCGGAGCGGTTTGCTCAGACGGTGACGGCGGACATCAACCCCCGGGATTCCTGGCGGGCCGCCAAGGATTTCCGGCTGCACATCGCGGTGGAGAGCGCCAAGCGGGCATTTATCGAATCGGTGAAGCTGGCGGGAGGTGAGCTGTAATGGCACAGTATCAGTTGGTCCATTTCAACCTGAATGGCAAGGATGTGGAACGGATGGTGGACGTCCGGGCCAGCCTGACCGATATGCTTCGGAATGACTACCACATGACCAGCGTGAAAAAGGGCTGCGAGGTGGGGGAGTGCGGCGCGTGCAACGTCATCATTGACGGCGAGTGCTTCAACTCCTGCATCTATCTGGCTGTCTGGGCAGAGGGCAAGCGCATCCGCACGCTGGAGAGCCTGATGGGGCCCAACGGTGAGCTGAGCGACATTCAGCAGGCGTTTATCGACGAGACCGCCGTTCAGTGCGGCTTCTGCACCCCCGGCTTTATCATGACGGCGGTGGAGATTTTGGAGAGCGGCAAGCTCTACACGGACGCGGAGCTGCGCAAGCTCCTCTCCGGGCACCTGTGCCGCTGCACCGGCTATGAGAACATCCTCCGGGCGGTGAAAAAGACCATGTACCGCCGTCTGGGGCTGCCCATGCCTACGGAACCGGAGGCGTGATAAAGCGCTGATAGAATCATTAAAGGTCCGCCCATACGGGCGGACCTTTTTCGGGCGGATTTTCGTTTGACGCAGATTGGAAACCGTGGTAAAATATAGCACAACGGTTACGTGCATGTCCTTTGACAGAGATGCGATCCCGCGGAGGCAAAGAACAAGGAGGAATCTCTATGAAAACCATCATTACCATCGGACGGCAATTCGGCAGCGGCGGCAAGGAGGTCGGTATCCGGGTCGCGAAGGAGCTGAGTATTCCCTTCTATGATAAGGAGCTGCTGCAGGAGGCTGCGAAGAAGAGTGGCCTGTGCCAGAAGATCTTTGAAAATTTTGACGAGCGGCCCAAGAGCCTGCTATACGCCATCGCCATGGATGCTTACCCTCTTGGCTTTTCCGGCGCTACCGGTGAATCTCTGGAGCAGCAGGTACATCTGGCGATTTTCAAGACCATCCGCCACATCGCGGAGGAAGGTCCCTGCGTTATCATCGGCCGCAGCGCCGATTATGCTCTGGCGGAGAACCCCAATCTGCTGAGCCTGTTCATCAGCGCCCCGCTGGAGGACCGGATCGCCCGCGTGGCCAAGCGCCAGAAGGTGACGCCGGAGGAGGCCAAGAGCCTGATTCAGAAAACCGACAAGCGCCGGGCATCCTACTGCGAATACTATGCCTCCAAGAAGTGGGGCGCGGTGGACGCATACGATTTCTGCCTGAACAGCAGTGCACTGGGCCTTGGCGGTACGGTGGAGCTGATTCAGGCCATGGTTGCTCACAAGGAGCATCCCATCCCCAGCCCCACGGAGATCGACCCCACCCAGACCGAGGCATAAGCGCTTTTCAGAACGGCCCCAAGGGGCCGTTCAGCGTGTCGAAAAAATCTTTTCTCCCCGCATGGAGCAGGAATACACCGTCGGCCCAGCCGGTTTCCGTGCGCTTTGCGCCCGAAAATCGGGGGCCTTCCTCGAAACAGGCTCGTTTTATCCGCCACCGGCGGCACTTCGCCTGTTTCCCCTCCTTGGGGTTCCCGCGCACACCCTTCACCCGCAAGGGGTATGCAGCATCCGTAAAGCGGCAAAGCCGCTAACGGCTGCCCTACCTTACCGTCGCGGAAAATTTATCACTTTATCGACAGCCTCAAGGCCGCCCTGATCGGGCGGCCTTTTCCTAATAGAGATCCTAATGGCGATATACGGTGAAATAGAGGTTCACACCCGGCGGTTCCTGTGTGAAAATAAGGAAAGATGTCGGAGATCACCGGCGGATATGCTGGGAGGGGGAAGAAACATGAAACAGAAAAAGGGAATGGAGCTTGTCACGGAGCGGACGGTGGATGGTTTCCGAAGAGAGCTCCTCCGCCGGGAATACAGCCACGGCACGGCGGAGAGTTATGTGCGGAGCATCCGGGCCTTCGCACGATGGAGCGGCGGCGCGGTGGATCGGGGCCTGGTCCTGACATGGAAGGCTCGGCTAACGGCCCAATACGCCCCCGCCACCGTCAACGCCATGCTGGCGGGACTTAACCGGTTCTTTGATTTTGCTGGGCGGCCGGAGTGCCGGGTAAAGGTCCTGCGGCTTCAGCGCCGCAGCTTCCGGGAGGCTGAACGGGAACTGGACCGTGGAGAATACCGGGCATTGGTCCGCACCGCCCGAACGCTGGGTCGGGAGCGGCTGGCGTTGGTGATGGAGACCATCTGCGCCACAGGCATCCGGGTGGGGGAGGTGCCATTCATCACGGTGGAGGCCGCCTGCCGGGGGCGGACGGATGTTGCCTTAAAGGGCAAGGTCCGTACTATTTTTCTTCCTGACCGACTGTGCCGTCGGCTGCTGCAATACGCCCGGAAACAAAAAATCGCCTCCGGCGAGATCTTTCTCACCGGAGGCGGAAAACGGCTGTCCCGCACACAGATTTGGGCGGAGATGAAGCGGCTGTGCCGCGCCGCCGGTGTGGCGGCGGGAAAGGTCTTTCCCCACAATCTGCGGCACCTGTTCGCCCGGACCTTTTACCGGGCCTGTCAGGACGTAGTGAAGCTGGCGGATATTTTGGGCCACAGTTCCATCGAGACCACACGGATCTACCTGCTGACCACCGGCACGGAGCATCTGCGGCGGCTGGAACGTCTGGGGCTGCTCTGTTAGACAAAATAACCCTTTTGTTATCTTTGCAGCGCCAAAAGAAAAGCGCCGCCCCACATCGACAACCTAATTTTACTGAAAAGCAGCGGAAAAAGCAAGGGAAATCCCCCTTTGAACGCACTGAATGAGATCGGTCCTGAAAGTTTCAAAACCGATCTCATTCAGTGCGGCTTTTTTCGCTTCCACCCCGATTCGTTTGGTTCCGTGGGCGGCCTGCGGCCCTCGTCAGAGGGCGAATATTTACAAAAGGGTTATTTTGTATACGCCTCACCGGCCTTGATTTTTCCCGCCGGGACCCCCGGCGGAGAAGGGGAGGTCCCGGAATGGGGTATACATTCAAACGGCCGGACCCGGCGGCCATGGAGCGGGTACTGACTCGGTTCCCGTACAGCCCGGAAGGGGCCATTCTCCGTCTGGCGTGGCTGGAGGGCCTGAGCCGGGAGGAGATCGCCGCCCTCACCTGGGATCAGGTGCAGTTTGAGGACAATGCCCTAACCCTTCCGGATCGGACCGTCCCGCTGGCCCCCTCCGCGGAGGACTGCCTCCGGGAGCGCTATCGCCTGTACGCCCAGCGGGACCCCCATGTCATCATTTCCGACCGATATCAGCGGCCCATGCCGCCGGAGTCCGTCTCCCGGCTGGCCCGGACCGCGCTGGACACCGAGGGCCAGAAGGTCAGTCTCAAGGATCTCCGTCAGGACTTCGTCATCCGCCAGCTTCAAACCCACAACTGGACCTACGCCGCCCGGGTCAGCGGCATGGCGGTATCCACCCTCCGGGGTTCCTTCTCCCAATACTTTCAGGAGCGCCAAAGCACCGCGCCGGAACTGCCGCCGGACAGCGAATACCTCCTCTGGCGGATCGTCCAGCAGGAAGGCAGCTCCGTGGTGGGCCTGGCCCTCTGGATGGGCTGGAAACTTCAGATGCAGCCCGGAGAAATTCTGAATCTCACATGGTCGCAGGTGGATCTAGACCGGGGTCTCCTGCGCCTGCCGGACCGGGAAATCCCCATGGGCAGCCGTCTCAGCCGCCTGCTGGGAGATGTCTGCGGCCACCGCAAGGACCCCGCCCAGGACCGTGTCCTCCTGACCCCCGGCACCGGAAAGCCCATGGACCTGGCCCGCCTTTCCACCGTGATCCGCACAGCCCTGATCCGGGGCGGACTGGAACAGCTCAGCTTGGGGGACCTGAGCCGCCTCAGCCGCCGGGGCAGCCAGCGTCAGACCGTGCTGGCCCACCTCTCCGCAGTCGGCTCCATGACCCGCGAGGAGGTCATGGACCTGCTGGGCATCTCCAAAAGCGCCGCGCTGAAGCTGCTGAACCAGCTCCGTCAGGACGGAGCCGTGGTCCGTATAGGCGGGTGCTATTACCCGGCGGGGGCCGTGGTTTTGCCGGAGGACCAGTCCGCTGCGGTGACGGCCTACCTCGCCGCCCACGGCACCGCCGTCCGGAAGGAGCTGGCGGAGCTTCTGAACCTGCCCCCCGCCCAGTGTACGGCGCTGCTGCGGCGCATGGCAGACCGGGGCGAGCTCCTCCTCACCGGCAAGCGGTACGCCCTGCCGCCCCAGAAAAAGCCCCTTGAAACGAACTGAATATTGCCACGTTTGCAAACAACAAAAAGTGCGGAAATCACGTTATTTCCGCACTTTTTTACATCTGCATTACGAACCGGGCAAATCTATTTACATCCTGGCCGGGGGCTGTTACATTAGGCTTGCGAAACAGAACCGCGGGCAAACTGCCTCCAAGCTCCGTGCTTGGTGTAGGCGTGTGGTGTTCCCAACGGGCGTTCCCCTTCTCCGTTCGCAAGCGTGCTTGCGGGCGGAAAAACGCGGAAGTGCCCGTCCGCCAGCAGCCAAACCGTTTTGCGGTGTGGCTGTGGCTCAGGGCACATTCCGCGTTCGGCTAGCCCCGACACGAAACCCGGAACCCGGGGGCGGAGAGCTCCAAGGGAATGTTTCGACATTTTATCAAGGAGGAAACCCCATGAAGAAGTTCCTTTCTCTGGTACTGGCTCTGGTGATGAC
>ERZ831634.3553-NODE-3553-length-11522-cov-2.979506_pt1 | contig 11522 bp, 10 predicted proteins | sample MGYA00519953_ERZ831634 | MGnify/ENA primary metagenome ERZ831634 (study PRJEB31850, sample SAMEA3708718) | human gut metagenome | biome: human gut; feature: human-associated habitat; material: faeces | place: China | collected 2014 ...
GCTGGCCATTCCTCCGTCGCGGAATCCCGTGATGATGGTCCACGGCCTGCTCAGGTACTCCATCGGGTCGTAGAACAGACAGTGCCCCAGACGTGCGCCGATGATCGTCGCCAGCGTACCATATATAAATATAGACTCGGAGACTTTCGACGGAAGTCCCTCGCGTTTGCAGAAATTGTCGAAAAATTTGGCGCCGATCAGGATTGCCAGCGCCCACATCAATCCGTAATAGCGGATGTCGAGCGACCCGATGCTGAACAGCACCGGATCGAAATTCCAGACAATGGATAGCGGTTGTGACAGTAATATCATTTATTCAAGTTGTTACTCCATTCGGCCCCGATTCCCTTTCGCCCGGCCGCAGTCGCCGCCTTCGGTGCCGTATTCAAATCTGCCCCGCCCCGACCCTCCTTCAGGGAGGGAGGCGGCCTGCGTTCCGCACATCATCGTAGAAACCGATTCTTACGATAAAGAACGGCCAAACAACGCTTTTATTTTACCTCCTGCAAATTCACCTTCTTCAGCGTGAAGGAGAACGTGCTGCCCACGCCGAGTTCGCTGCGGACCGTGATCCGTTCGCCGTGCGCCTCGACGATATGTTTGACGATGGCCAGCCCGAGTCCCGTGCCGCCCTGCTCCCGCGACCGCCCCTTGTCCGTACGGTAGAAGCGCTCGAACACGCGCGGCAGATCCTCCTTGGCGATGCCCGAACCGTTGTCCTCGACCTCGACCAGAATTTTGTCCAGCATGTCGCGGAACCGGATGCGGGTCTGCCCGCCCTCCTTGCCGTAGCGGATCGAGTTGATGACGAGGTTCACGATGACCTGACCGATGTAATGTTTGTCGGCCAGCACCCAAAACGGCGAGGGAAGGTTGTCGGCGCCCTTGATCGAAATCCGGATGCCTTTTTTGTCGGCCTCCATCTCGGCCTGCTCGGCGATCTCCTTCGTCAGCGCCACGATGTCGAACTTCTCCATTTCGAGGCGGTTCATGTTGCTCTCCAGCTTGGAGATGGTATCCAGGTCGTTGACGATATTGATCAGGCGGTCGATGCTCTTCTCGGCCCGTTCGAGATATTTGCGGTTGATGAGCTCGTCCTCCAGGCCGCCGTCGAGCAGTGTCGAGATATACCCTTGTATATTGAAGATCGGGGTCTTGAGTTCGTGCGCCACATTGCCCAGGTACTGCTTGCGGAACTGCTCGGTCTCCTTGAGGCGGGCGATCTCCTTGTCGTTCGTATCCGCCCACGCCGTGAGTTCCTCGCCGATATTCTCGACGTGCTTGTCCTTCAGCTCGGAAAAAATCTCGTGCGTATGCACGTCGCGCGAAAGCACGATGGAATAGATCGGCTTGAGCTTGTAAGCCACGTATTTGCGGATGAGGAACAGCGCCACGAGCGCCACGACGACAAAGACGGCGCCGCAGACGCACAGCGTCACCCACCACACCGCATCGAGCAGCGTCATCGTCCCGGCCACAATGGCCGTTGCGAGGAGCGCGATCCACAGCGATGCGCCCTCTTTGGTTTTGATGTATACCATAAGGCTTACTTCGTATAATTTTGCATGAGACGGGCGATGTACTTGCCCACGATGTCGAATTCGAGGTTCACGACCGAACCCACGCCTATGCGGCAGAAATTCGTATGCTCGAACGTATAGGGAATGATCGCCACGCGGAACGACGACTCCTTCGAGTCGCAGACCGTCAGGCTCACGCCGTTGACCGTCACCGACCCTTTCTCCACGGTACAGAGCCCACCGCCCTGCGGTTCGTAGGCGAACGTATAGTACCAGCTGCCGTCGGCGTCCTCGCGGGCCGTGCATACGGCCGTCTGGTCGACATGCCCCTGCACGATATGCCCGTCGAGCAGCGCATCGGGTTTCATCGAGCGTTCGAGGTTCACCAGATCGCCCACAGCCAGCAGGCCGAGGTTGCTCCTGTCGAGCGTCTCCTTCATCGCCGTGACCGTATACGTATCATCGCGGATGTCCACAACTGTCAAACATACGCCGTTATGTGCTATGCTCTGGTCGATTTTCAACTCCTTGCAGAAATCCGCCCGAAGCGTGAAATCCTTGTTCTGACGGTCCGTACGGATCGAAACCACTTCCGCCGTACGTTCCACGATGCCTGAAAACATACTCTTCAACTGTTTATGATCAATTTGCCCTTCACGTTGTAGACCGAGACTATATCGCTGACATTCAAAACGATGTCATCGTAATTCTCCCGATCTCCGGCCACCAGGCGGACTTTGCCCTCCTCGTCGGCGGCCCGAACTATCCGCAAAGTTACAATTTTTCGGCAGACAATCACATATTCACCCCCGGGAATAATTGCATCGCGGTCCACGGCTTTCAGCAGCACGACCGTTCCGGGCGGCACGATGCTTCCCATCGCACGCCCCGTATAGCACATCGCCAGGTCGCACGCCCCCACCGGAGGCACGACGAGGTTGCTCTCGGCGTCGAGGTGTTCCAGGTGCGCGATGCCCTGTTCGACATCCACATTATAATAAGGTATCTGCGCGCCGCGTGTCCGCTCTTCGGAGAACATCTGTCCTTCGCCGGTCAGCAGCCAGAGTTTGTCCACCTGGGGGAATTTGCTGACGATACGGTCGGCAACATCCAGCGAAATACCGTTGTTGCCCCGCTTTATCTGATAGAGGTTCTCACCGCGCGCCAGGCCGATATATCGCGCAAAATAGTTGGTCGACATATTCGCCCACTTGATTACGGCCTCGATTCTTTGCCAATTATTCTGCTTTTCTCGCATTTTTTTTCGAATATTAAAATTTTTTTTGCATCTTTGCACTCCCGGTCCCGTAGTTCAATGGATAGAATATAAGATTCCGGTTCTTACGATATGGGTTCGATTCCCGTCGGGACTACAAAGGCACAAGCGCACAGATTGCTGCGCTTGTGCTTTTTTGTTAGCGTCAATTCACAATCATTTATTCAACAAAAATAAGAACAAATTTTCATTAGTCAATAAAAAATAGCACAATTAAGCCACAAAATAATACATTCGGACATAATACCGGAAAGTCCGTACCCGAAGCGATACGGACTTTACCAAGACGTATTTCACGCCCCCGGGGACGTGCAGGTATGGGATATCAGCTGAGCGTCAGAATGAAAGGCGTACTCCGAGGCGGAGGGTCAGCGACAAGGAAGAATCGGTGCGCGAAGTGCGCAGGGTGGTTTCCGTAAAGTAGTGCGAAACCTCGGGCTCAAAGTAAAGCCCGACATAATTGCCGAGGCGGTACTGTGCCCCGACGGCCCCGGCCACCGACCACTGGACTTTGGGTTCGTCGACGGATTTGGTGCCGAACTTGGCGGACACGCATTTCTCGAGCATACCGCCCGCGCCCACGTACATCGAGAAACGCCCGGTTTCGAGGAACTGCCAGTTCAGGCGCAGGGGAACCCCGATGAAGTGGAGCTTCTGGCTGATATCCTCGCCGCCGGACTGCATGCTCACGTCCGACCATAACAACGTATAGTTCACACCGCTTTCGAGCGACAACCCGTACGCGAACTCCTTGCGCACCGAAAGGCCGAAGCTGAGCGGCTGGTGGTGGCGGAACGAATAATCCTCGTAATTGTATTTCAGCTGCGCCATCGTACCGTTGGTGCCGCCGACCAATACGTCGGACATCACCAGGTGGGAACCGACGCCGCCCGACGCCCCCGATGAGCCGGTCACGCCGCCTGCGGCGAAGAGCGAAACCGAAGTCCTGCGCCGGGGCCGCCTGTGTTCCTGCATGTCATCGGCCAGGTAATCGTACGTGCCCGGGTATTTGCGGGACTGTACGGTCTGCCCCGCACCGTCCTTACCCCGGGTTCCGTCCGTGGCGGACGCCTGCCCTGCGACAGCCGCACGCACGGCCGACCGTGTGCCGGCCGAAGCGGCATCCCCGGCTCCGGCAGCCGCTGCGGAACCGTTTCCGGCGGCCTCGTTCCCTGCCACTGCATTTTCCGCGGCCACACTACCGGCAGCCGCATTTTCAACAGCCGCATTCCCGGCGGGCGCAGCTCCGGACGTCAAAGCCGCGGCGCGGCCGTCCTCGAAGCCCCGCATATCGGCGGCGGCAAGGGCATCCCGTCCCGGTGCAATCCCGGGAGCCGTCCCCGCACCGGGCTCCTCGCCCGGCAGCGCCGCAGCCCGCACGGCCTCTTCGGTCGGAACGGCTGCGCGGAGCGTCCCCGCGAGAGTCCCGTCACCGGCTCCCGCCGGTGTCCCTTCGACCTGTGTCATGTCCGCAGCAGAGCTGCCGCTGTCCGTCGCTGTTGCAATAACAAACCCTTTATCCCCTAAATCCCGGTTTTCATGCAGCAGGTATCCCCCGCCACCCAGGAAAATCAGCACAGCGGCGGCAGCGGCAGCAATCCGCGGCTACTGGCTACGCAACACGGAGATACGCGGAGCAGGCCCGAGCTCGCGCTCCAGCCGCGCCCAGCCGTCGGCCGGGGGTGTCACCTCGGCGTCCCGGAGCGCACTCCGCATTACGTCTGTCCAGTCTTTATTTTGTTTCATAATTCAATGTGTCTCCATATAGGCCCCTATTCTGCGGGCCAGCAGTGCCCGCGCGCGGAATAACTGCGACGAGGAACTTTTTTCGTTGATCCCCAGCATCTGCGCGATGTCGCGGTGCGAATAGCCTTCGATGCAGTAGAGGTTGAACACCGTACGGTAACCGTCAGGCAATTCGCTGACGAACCCCATCAACACGTCGCGCGGGAGGCGTGCCAGCTCCGACGGGTCGGGCTCCGGGATGTCGGGCAACTGCCGCCCTTCGTCGAGCGCCGTCATGCTCAGTTTGTTCCGGCTGCGGAGCCATTCGAGCGCCACGTTCACCGTGATCCGTTCCATCCAGGCACGCAGGGAACCGGGGCCGCGGTAGGAAAAACGGTCGAAAGCACCGTAAATCTTCAGGAACGCATCGTGCATCAGGTCTTCGGCGGTAGAACGGTCGCCCGAATAACGGAGGCAGACGGCCAGCAGACGGCCTGCATAGCGGTCATACAGCTCACGACGGGCCGCATTATCCCCTTTTCTGCACCCCTCGGCCAGTATCTGCTCCTCCATTCCCATATTTGCGTTCATCTTATAAACGGTGTAGCCATCAAAAGACTGCACGGCACCCGAAAATTTTTATACCCGTGCAGTATTCCGCCCCGCTCTGCATTTAATTAGTGAAGATAACGCAAAAATAATTATAAATATGAAAAGATTCGGATTATTTCTTCTCGTGACCATGGCTGCGGCCATTTTCACCTCCTGCAACGATTCGGACGGGGACTACCCCAGGCTTTCGGCTTTCGCCACGGTAAAGCCGCTCGAAAATAACGATTTCTTTGTCGTTCTCGACGATGGCAAGACGGTGTACCCGGGCGACAAAAGCCGCATAGGCAGCTATAAGGCCGAGGAAGGCCAACGCGTCATCATCTATTTCAACCTGTTGAATAACAAAGTGGAAGGATACGATTACAACATGGCGCTCTATTACATACAGGACATCTACTTGGGCGGCACGAAAGTCGTGACCACCCAGGAGGAACTCGACGCGTTGGAAGACGACAAAACCAGCTTCAAGGATGCACGCCTCAACAACAACTACCTCAATGTCTGGATCGGGTTCAATGCCTGTGACCTCACGAAACACACCTTCCTGCTGGTACGCAACGACGTGACGGAGATCGCCCCGGAATACACGGAAGAGGGGTACCAAAACCTCGAACTGCGCCGCGACGCCCACGGCGACGAAGGCGGATACAACTACGACCGTTATGTCTCGTTCAAGCTGGATTCCTTCAAGGAGGATCTCGAAGGCAAGAAAGGTATCATCCTGCGTGTGAACACCCGCATGAACGGGGTGAAATACATAAAGATCGGGCTGCCGCGTGAGCAATAGCCGGAGCTTCCGGCAGCGACCCCGGCCCGCATATCCTGCGGGCCGGATTTTTTTTCGCCCCGCCGCGGCAAAGTAGCACAAAATCGTTATCTTTGCAACATGTCAATCGTACGCAACACAGAGAGCGATCTCGAATTCGAAAACAAGATACGTCCGCAGGAGTTGGAAACCTTCTCCGGGCAGGACAAGATCGTCGACAACCTCCATATTTTCATCAAGGCGGCGCTCATGCGCGGCGATTCGCTCGACCACGTACTGCTGCACGGCCCCCCGGGACTGGGCAAGACGACGCTGGCGAACATCATCGCCAACGAAATGGGGGCGCAATTGCGCGTCACGTCGGGTCCCGTGCTCGACAAGCCGGGCGACCTGGCGGGCCTGCTGACCAACCTCAACCCCGGCGACGTGCTTTTCATCGACGAGATACACCGCCTGAGCCCGATCGTCGAGGAGTACCTCTACTCGGCGATGGAGGACTATAAAATCGACATCGTGCTGGACAAAGGCCCCTCGGCCCGTTCGATCCAGATCGAGCTGGCTCCCTTCACGTTGATCGGCGCCACAACGCGCAGCGGCCTGCTGACCTCGCCCCTCAGGGCACGCTTCGGCATCCAGTGCCACCTCGAATACTACGACGCTCCGGTGCTCGCTGGCATCGTACGGCGTTCGGCGCGCATCCTCGACGTCTCGATCGACGACGACGCGGCCCACGAAGTGGCCCTGCGCTCGCGCGGCACGCCGCGCATCGCCAACGCCCTGCTGCGCCGCGTGCGCGACTTCGCGATGGTCAAGGGCGAAGGGCACATCGACCTCGAAATCACCCGCATCGCCCTCAAGGCGCTGAACATCGACTCGCGCGGCCTGGACCAGATGGACAACAAGATCCTCGGAACGATCATCGAGAAATTCAACGGCGGTCCCGTGGGTCTGAACACCGTGGCCACGGCCGTGGGCGAAGAAGCCGGGACGATCGAAGAGGTCTACGAGCCGTTCCTGATCAAGGAGGGTTTTCTCAAACGCACGCCCCGCGGCCGCGAAGCGACGCCGCTGGCCTACGAACACCTCGGATTCACCCGTCCGCGCGACGGGGAGGCCTCGCTCTTCTGAACGCAGGGAGACTGCCAGCGCGCCTGGAATACCCCGCCCGCCACGCAGTTCATCGCCGGCGCACACTGTGTGAAATCGTTCGCCTCGTTCAAAAGCGAAGGCAAAGACTGCCGGGCCCGCGGCGATTGCATCGGTCCGGAGGCAGGCGGCAGCCTGACGGTGAACGAACGGCTGATCGTGCCGCTCGTGACCGGATTCGGCTGCCTGCATTATACGGACAATTACGACAAACTCTCCATCGGCGACTTCGGCGTGCATCTCGACATCGGCCGCGAATCCCGCACTCCTACCGCGTCGGCGTCAGTTACACGTTCTACGCCGGTTCCTACCGACTCCCGAGCGTCAAAAGCTCCACCCGCACCCGGTCGAGCGCCGACGGCGGACTGCGGCTTTATTTCTAAAAAAATTTCCGAAAATTCTAAAATTTGTTAAGATCGGAGCAATTTTTGTGTTATATTTGCCGTTACAGGTTAACAGGTTACTAACGGAAAATGAGAGAGATGAACACAAAAACGCAACTCGACGACGCGGCGCTGCGCTACCACAGCGAAGGTCGTCCCGGAAAAATCGGGATCGTACCGACCAAACCCTATCACACGCAATACGATCTGTCGCTGGCCTACTCGCCCGGCGTGGCGGCCCCGTCGCTGGCCATCGCCGAAGAGCCGGACGACGTTTACAAGTACACGGGCAAGGGCAACCTCGTAGCCGTGATCTCGAACGGCACGGCCGTGCTCGGACTGGGCAACATCGGTCCGCTGGCGGCCAAGCCCGTCATGGAGGGCAAGAGCATGCTTTTCAAGACCTATGCGGGCATCGACGCCTTCGACATCGAGGTCGACACGACCGATCCCGAGGAGTTCATCCGCACGGTGAAAGCCATCGCGCCCACCTTCGGGGGCATCAATCTCGAAGACATCAAGGCTCCGGAGTGCTTCGAGATCGAGAGCCGCCTGCGCGAGGAACTGGACATCCCCCTGATGCACGACGACCAGCACGGCACGGCGATCATCTCCTCGGCGGCACTTCTGAACGGCGCGAAAATCGCCGGCAAGGAGCTGGACAAAATGCGCGTCGTGGTCAACGGCGCGGGAGCCGCCGCCATCGCCTGCGCGCGCCTGTTCGTGGAACTCGGCATCCGCCGCGAAAACGTGGTGCTTTGCGACAGTCATGGAGCCGTCACGGTCTACCGCGAGGACATCAACCCGATGAAGCGTGAATTCGCCACCACGCGGCGCATCACGACGCTGGCCGAGGCGCTGCACGGCGCCGACGTGTTCCTGGGCGTCTCGAAGGCCGACACGCTGACGCCCGAGATGCTGCGCACGATGTCCGGCAATCCGATCGTCATGGCCCTCGCCAACCCCGATCCCGAAATCGCCTACGACACGGCGATCGTCTCGCGTCCCGACATCATCTTCGCCACGGGCCGCTCGGACTACCCCAACCAGGTCAACAACGTACTGGGCTTCCCCTATATCTTCCGGGGTGCGCTCGACGTGCGGGCCACGAAGATCAACGAGGAGATGAAACTCGCCGCGGCGCACGCGCTGGCCGAACTGACGCGCCAACCGGTTCCGGCCATGGTCCTGCGCGCCTACGGGGTCGAGAAGCTCGAATTCGGGCGCACCTACCTGATTCCCAACCCGCTCGATCCGCGCCTGCTGTGCACCGTCGCCCCCGCCGTTGCGAGGGCCGCCGTCGAATCGGGCGTCGCCAAAAAGCCCATCACGGACTGGGAGGCCTACGCGGAGAGCCTCCGGAAACGCTATCAGGAATAAAAAAATCCGGTCGGTTCGACCGGATTTTTATTGTATTGACCGCCGCTTCGGCCCTTTTTGCCGGAAGCGCCGAGCCGTCTCTAAAACAACGCCGCGAAGGCCTCCATCTTCATCGGCCGCACCTCGCAGTCGCCGATGCCCACCGGCAGGACGATCCGCAGCATGCCGTCTTCGTTTTTCTTGTCCTTGCCGACCTCTTTCAGCAGGCGCTTCACCTCCACGGGCGGCGTCAGGTCGAAGCCCAGCGCCGTCAGCACATGCACGATCCGGTCGCAGTCGGCCTGGGCCAGCACACCCAGCTTCACGGCCGCCCCGGCGATCAGCGCCGTTCCCACCGCCACGGCTTCGCCGTGGTTCATGCGGTTCGAACATTTCTCGATGGCATGCGCCAGCGTGTGCCCGAGGTTCAGTTTGCGGCGGTCGCCCGACTCGCGTTCGTCGCGCTCGACGATGTCGGCCTTGACGCGGATCGCCGCCGAAACGGCATCCGACAGCAGGTCGGTGTCCGTTCGCAGCGCCCCGAATGTCGTCCGCTCGATGCGTCCGAACAGGTCGGCATCGGCGATGATCGCCGCCTTGACCACTTCGGCCAGTCCGGCCCGGAACTCCCGCTCGGGAAGCGTGCGCAGCAGCGCGGGGTCGCAGATGACGAACTGCGGCTGGGTGAAGGTTCCGGCCATGTTCTTGTAGCCGTCGACGTTCACGCCGTTCTTGCCGCCCACCGAAGCGTCCACCTGCCCCAGCAGCGTCGTCGAGACGAATCCGAATTTCACACCGCGCATGTAGGTCGATGCGGCGAATCCCGCCACATCGGTAACGATACCGCCTCCGACCGCCAGCACGAAAGTCGAGCGGTCCACGCCCAGCTCGATGAAACGGCGGTAGATCATCTCGACGGTCTGCATCGTCTTGATGCTCTCGCCCAGGCCGATCAGCACGGTGTCGTACTGCGCCAGCACCGAATGGTACAGCCGGTCGATCGTGGAGTCGGAGACCACCACCACGCGCCCCTCGGGGAGCGCTCCGGGGAGAATGTCGGCCACCGGACCTATGAAAATTTCGCTCTGCTGGCGAACGTTGAAGGCAGGTTTCATTATTTAACTTTTTAAGAAACGAGCAAATTTAGTATAATTTCCCGAGAATTTGTTACCTTTGCACCACAAATTCTTTTCACATGCAAAAACTACGCAATATTGCAATTATTGCACACGTGGATCACGGCAAGACCACGCTCGTAGACAAGATGATCCTGGCCGGCAACATCCTGCGCGACAACGCCAAGCAAACCGGCGAGCTGATCCTCGACAACAACGACCTCGAACGCGAACGCGGTATCACGATCCTCTCGAAGAACGTCTCGGTAATTTACAAGGATTATAAAATCAACATCATCGACACCCCGGGCCACGCCGATTTCGGCGGCGAGGTCGAGCGCGTGCTGAACATGTGCGACGGCGTACTGCTGCTGGTCGACGCCTTCGAAGGCACCATGCCCCAGACCCGGTTCGTGCTGCAAAAGGCGCTGGCGCTGGGCAAGAAGCCCATCGTCGTAATCAACAAGGTCGACAAGCCCAACTGCCGTCCCGAAGTGGTCAACGAACAGGTTTTCGACCTGATGTTCACGCTCGACGCCACCGAGGAGCAGCTCGACTACAAGACTATCTACGGCTCGGCCAAACAGGGCTGGATGTCGCACAAATGGAACGAGCCGACCGACTCGCTCGTCCCGCTGCTGGACGCCATCATCGACGAGATACCCGAACCGGCCGTGGTAGAAGGCACGCCCCAGATGCTCATCACCTCGCTCGAATACTCCTCCTACACGGGCCGTATCGCCGTGGGCAAGGTGACGCGCGGCTCGCTCAGGGCGGGACAGAACGTCACGCTGGCCAAGCGCGACGGTGCAACGATGCAGAAGACCAGGATCAAAGACCTGATGGTCTTCGAAGGTCTCGGCAAAAAGAAGGTCGACGAAGTGCCGTGCGGCGAGATTTGCGCCATCATGGGCATCGAAGGGTTCGAGATCGGCGACACGATCTGCGACTACGAGAACCCCGAACCGCTGCCCCCCATCGCCATCGACGAACCGACCATGTCGATGCTCTTCACGATCAACAACTCGCCTTTCTTCGGCAAGGACGGCAAATACGTCACCTCGCGCCACATCAAGGAGCGCCTCGACCGCGAACTGGAGAAGAACCTCGCGCTGCGCGTGACGCCCGGCCCCTCGGCCGACAGTTTCAACGTATTCGGCCGCGGCGTATTGCACCTCTCGGTGCTGATCGAGACCATGCGCCGCGAAGGATACGAATTGCAGGTCGGACAGCCCCGCGTGATCGTCAAGGAGATCGACGGCAAGAAATGCGAACCGGTCGAGGAACTGACCGTCGACTGCCCCGAAACCTGCTCGGGCACGGTGATCGAACTGGCCACCAAGCGCAAAGGCACGCTCAGGAACATGACGTCGAACGGCGACCGCGTGCGGCTGGAGTTCGACATCCCCTCGCGCGGCATCATCGGCCTGAGGTCGAACATGCTGACGGCAACGGCCGGCGAGGCGATCATGACGCACCGCCTGAAGGATTTCGAACCGTGGGTCGGCGAAATCGAGATGCGCACCAACGGCTCGATCATCTCGGGCGAGACCGGCACGGCCTTCGCCTACTCGATCGACAAGCTGCAGGACCGCGGCCGCTTCTTCATCAGCCCGATGG
>ERZ831634.3560-NODE-3560-length-11504-cov-3.687484_pt1 | contig 11504 bp, 9 predicted proteins | sample MGYA00519953_ERZ831634 | MGnify/ENA primary metagenome ERZ831634 (study PRJEB31850, sample SAMEA3708718) | human gut metagenome | biome: human gut; feature: human-associated habitat; material: faeces | place: China | collected 2014 ...
TACTAAGCTGTCTAGGGGACTTGAACCCCCGACCTCCGCCTTACCAAGGCGACGCGCTACCGACTGCGCCAAGACAGCAATTTTTATTGCCCAAAACGACAATCACAAATGCTATTATATCTCATATTGTTATACATTTCAAGACTTAATATAAGAATTCTCAAAAATGCTTGACAGGTTTATATAAGATTTTTCTGCAAACAAAGGTTACATCTCCTAAGAAAAAATTTTTCTGCAAATTATGATATTGTTTTGCTATTATTTTCTTTTCTTCGCCACTTTCTTTTTAATGCGTTGCAATGCATTATCAATTGTTTTTGGAGACTTCTCCATCTTTTGGGCAATTTCCTGATAGGTTAATCCCTGTAAGAAAAGCTCTAACACCTGCTTTTCCATATTACTCAGATGCATAAACATCTTTTTTTGCGTATTTTCTACATTTTCCTGTCCTATGATGATATCTTCCGGACTTTTCTGACGCATAGCCTGTGCTGCATCTGTTACAAAGATTTTCTCAAGTTCTGCATTGGTTGGATCCTGTGCATTGTCAATGGAAATATAAGAATTTAATGGAATATTTTTTTTCCGGTTGGACGCTTTGATCGCACTATATAACTGTCTTTTAATACAAAGTGTTGCAAAGGTTTCAAAAGATGCATTTTTTTGATCTTGAAATGTCTGGATTGCTTTATATAAGCCGATCATTCCCTCTTGTAACAGATCATCCTGATCTCCGTCCATTAAAAAGAGAGGACGAGATAAAGCCCGCACCAAACTTTTATAACGTTCTAAAAGAACCGCCATTGCTTCTTCATTTCCATTCTGTGCAGATACGATCAGCTCTTCTTCTTTCTTTTCCTTCAACACCATAGAATCTTTCTCCCCCTCATTTTTTTCTTACAAATCCCCAGCAAAGACTTTTTTCTCCATCCTTATTCTTGCAAGTCGCTATCAAAGGCTTTTTCGCACCTCTTTTTCTTGCAACTCGCTATCAAAGGCTTTTTCGCACCTCTTTTTTTGCAACTCGCTATCAAAGGCTTTCACTTATCGTTTTTTGCAAATTTCCAGCAAAAACTTATTTTGCTTTTTTCATTTTCTGTCTTACGATCTCATAAGATAACACACCCATTGCTACAGATGCATTGAGCGAATCAATATCGCCAAACATTGGAATGGACGCTACAAAGTCACAATTTTCTTTGACAAGACGGCTCACTCCATCCCCTTCATTTCCAATAACAACACCAATCGGTCCTGTCAGATCCAATTGGTACATGGGATCTCCATCCATATCACCACAGACAAACCACATTCCTTTTTTCTTAAGTTCATCCATTGTTTTTACAAGATTGGTAACTTTTGCTACCGGAGTATAATTAATTGCACCTGCAGAAGCCTTTGCGACCGTAGCTGTCAATCCGACTGCTCTACGCTTTGGAATAATGACACCATGTGCACCTACCTGATTAGCGGTACGTAAGATAGAGCCCAGATTGTGTGGATCTTCAATATTGTCCAATAAGATCAAAAATGGCGGTTCCTGCTTCTCCTCAGCACTTTGAAGCATTTCTTCTACTGTTCCATATTCATAAGCAGCTGCATATGCAATCACGCCCTGATGCTTTCCGGTCTCTGACATTTGATCCAAACGTTCTTTTTTGACAAAATTTATGATTGCGTCCGTTTTCTTTGCTTCTCTGACGATTGTACGGATCGGTCCGTCCTGACTTCCGTCAAGAACAAAAACCTTGTCAATGGTTTTTCCTGAACGGAACGCTTCTAACACTGCATTTCTTCCTTCTATTGTCAATTCTTCATATCTCATAATGATCCTCCGTCTTCTAAAATGTATTTTCAGTTGTTTCTTTTCTTTATTTATCAATTTATTATAATCCGATCATGATTGCTGCTTCTTTACTCCCAGTGTTATGAACTGCTCTATGTAGCTGATACCCACTTCATTATTTCATGCAGCCCCTTCGTTTCATTTCCACATTCACTTTTTTACAAATTCTCTTTAAATCATTTTCAACGAGCTTTGTAGATTACAATGTTTCCGGAAGCAACTCTGCTTTTTCCAGTCCCTTTTTTACAAGTTCTAATGCTCGTGGCGTTTCATGTTTCAAATATAAATATCCAATCAATGCTTCAAATCCCGTTGCTACGCGATAATCGACAATCGAAGCATTTTTAGCAGATGTTGCTGATTTTGTATTGCGTCCATGACGATAAACAGCTTCTTCTTCCTGTGTAAGATCTTCCATGATCACCTTCATCAATTTTGCCTGTGAAGTTGCTTTTACAATGCTGCTTGTTATCCGATGAAAATTTTTCACTTTGCCGTTTCCAAGGTCAATTACGATCGTTCGTATGATCAGATCATACACACAATCTCCAATATAAGCAAGTCCTAATGCGGAATATTGCTCCGGCTTTAATTTTGACTCTCCAAAAAATTGCTCAATATCTCCCAAAAAATCTTTTTCCATACTTAGCCTCTTTTCTTTTTATCCATTGCCTGCTTACGTCCATAACAATATGAGCAGCCACTCTCCATCCCCAGACAGCTTTCACAATCTTTACAGATCGTTTGTAAATTTTCTATACTAACCAGATAAATCCCGGCAATACTCATAGACGGCTGCATATTATCCTGTTTCCACGAAACACCTGCTTTTTGAGAATCCATCAGATCCAATAATGGCTTGACAGCATCTATGTTCATTCCATAATATCCAGGTCCAAAAGACGGGCTGCAAAATGCATTATCCGTACTATGTTTCTTTTCCAAATACTCCTGTACATACTCTCTTGTAACATCCATGCAGGCAATTTGAAAAAGCTCAATATAATATTGCATTAACAAAGATGTTTTTTCACCCATTGGTATATCAGGCGCATGAAAACAATATAAATAACCGCATACGATCTGTTCTCTGCATATTTTTTCTAAAATGTTACATCGTATATTGGTTTCACCAAACATAAAAAACCCAGCTTGTATGCATTCTTTTTCAAATGGCTGCAAAAGAACTTTGATCGAATATAATGTCTTATCTTTCTCTAAAATAGAGACCATTCCACTTGTAGCTTCTGCTTTATGTTCACGATATGTCTGTTGATCCATTTGTTCCCAGGATGCCATCCTTGCTACCCGCTCCCAGATAGTTTCCCAAATGCTTCGTATATCAATCGAAAAGGTCTGATCTGTTTCCATGAGCTTTTTCACGATCCGGTCATACATATCCGGTCTGTGAACAATCGTACAATTCGTACAATCTTTAATCTTTTGCCCTTTCGCATCTTTAATATAAACCGGATTACCAAGACACTGCTCTTTCCAATATAACGGGCAAAAGCAAAAAAGACAATTAAAATCTGTATCATCTTTTACAGAATGACATGGAAAATACTCACATTCTCTATTTTGAAAAAAACGATAACTATTTTTCATGTTCAACTCCATTTCCAAGCTTTTGCTTTTCTGTTTTTCAGATCATTTTTGCTTAGCACAACTCATCTACTGATCATTTTTACTTACCATAATTCATCTACTGATTATTTTTGCTTATCGCAACTCATTTACAGTTTCAAAAACACAACAACATAAAATCTGACTATCACCTTTAAGTCTCTTATTTTTTCATATTTCAAGCATACATTCTTGTACATCCTGCTATTTTAGAACATTTTGCTGTCACTGTCTATTTTTTCTTCTTTTTATCCGAATCCCTGTTTACAAGATAAATCCCACAAGATACTAAAATTAAAGCAATTAATGTTCCGAGTCCCATATCCTGTTTTTCCTGCAAAAGCAATGCCGACAAGATCACGCCTGCAATCGGATTAAAAAATCCAAAAACAGTTACTTTTGAAATCGGATTATACTTTAACAAAACACCCCATAAAGAATATGCAATTGCCGATACAAATGACAAATACAAAATAATAGCAATTGCACCGTTCTGTCCATTTTGGATTTGTCCGCCCAATACAATTCCTGTCACCAGCAAAACAATGCCACCAGCCATAAATTGATATCCACTAAGCAGTACAGTATTTTGTGTCTTTCCATACTGCTTGATCATGACTGAGGAAATGGCATAGGATAACGCCGCAAGCAGTATAAAGCCATCTCCGTTCCAGATAAAATGAAGCTCTACACTTCCTGACTGCATATTAATACATATCACTCCAAGAAAACCTAGCAGACAACCGATCAGAATTCTTTTGTTAAGCTTCTCCTGATGGAGAAAAACACCAGCGATCAAAATCGCAAAAAACACATTACATGCAGTCAAAATAGAAGCCTTTACACCAGTCGTATGAGCCAGCCCAATATAAAAAAACAGATATTGGATCACTGTCTGAAATGCGGCAAGACAAAGAATCGCTTTCACATTTTCTTTTCGCGGAAACAAAATATTTCTTTGCAAAGCACTTCCTATGATAATCGTAAGCACACCTGCTAAAAAGAAACGAACTCCGGCAAAAACAATCTGAGATGCCATATCTTTTATATCAATATTCCAAAGTTTATAGCCGATTTTAATTCCCGGAAAAGCACTTCCCCACAGAACGCAACAGATCATAGCCAGAAGACATACAATAACTGTCTTTTTTAGGAAATGTTCTTTTTGCATCTTACTCCTGTCCTTTCTCTTTCAATTTTTACAAACTTCTATTACAAACAACGCATCTTTTCCTATAAAATACATTATATTGAAAAAACCCCTATGATAAAATCATAGAGGTCTCTAAGGCGACTAACGGATTTGAACCGATGATCAGGGAGTTGCAGTCCCATGCCTTACCACTTGGCTAAGTCGCCATATTCTATTGTACGCACCCAACTGATACAATATGCATTAAATGCAATGACCCCTACGGGAATCGAACCCGTGTTACCGCCGTGAAAGGGCGATGTCTTAACCGCTTGACCAAGGGGCCGTATATATTAGATGTCAAACACGACTTAACGCGTCAACATCTAATATAATAGCACAATGGTATTCAGATTGCAAGCGTTTTCGTTATTTCAAATAATTTTTTTTATAAAGTAATCAAAGTTGCCGATGCATAGTATGCCATCCGACGAATCGGATAACTGCTTGGTCCTACAATCACTGCTAATTTCGGGCAGTCACCAACGGCATATTCCCCATTTTTCAATTTGGTTCCGCTCGCAAATACAATCGATTTTAAGTTCTTTACCTTGTATATGCAATTGTAAGGAAGCGATTTAATTCCTTTTTCAAAATACAGTTTTGTCAAATGACTTACACGGTCAAAGGCTTCCGAAGAAACATATTTTACACTACGAGGCACCGTAAATGATTTTGTATTCTTCTTCGGTGGATACTTCATTAATCTCGTCATCGGACCATTATAAAGCACACCATCTTTTACCGTAAATCTACCTCCGCCTCCGGTAAACGCTGATAGTTTATCGCATCGGCTAAATGCATTTGCGTTCATTTTTACCAGTCCGGAAGGAATGTGTGCCACCCTGATATTTGTCTCAGAAAATGCATAGTCACCAATTGTTTTCACGGAATCCGCAATATCAATCCGGGACAATCTCCTACATCCCAAAAAAGCCTCTTTTCCAATTTTTTTGGTTCCCTGCGTAATCCGCACTGTACGTAGTTTTGTCATTCCCTGAAATGCATAATTGCCAATCGCACCAGCCGAAATCGTAAGATTTCTAAGGTAATTATTATCATTGAAGGAATTTGATCGAATCGTTCTTACGCTTGATGGTACATGGAATGAACGATTGATCTTATGTAACGGATACTGGATTAGTTTCGTCATGCTCTTATTATACAAAACACCATCTTTTGCACAATAATTTTTGTTGCCTGCCGCCACACGGATTTCCCGCAGACTGGAGCAGTCATTAAACGCGTTCGCATTGATTCCCTTTACATTTGCCGGAATATAAATCGTTTTTAAGGAAGTACAACTTGCAAATACTTTATTTCCAATATAAAGGACATTCTCACCCATCTGAAGATTTTTTATGTTAGTACCTGCAAAAGCACTGTTGCCAATAAACTGCACTTTCTTATTCAAATGAATACTTTTCAGACCACTATATTTAAAAGCCCCATCTCCAATCGCATAGACCTTATTGGTAAGATGAATTTTTTTCAGACTCTCACATCCTGCAAAAGATTTTGCTTTAATAAAAGATACCGGTTTTGGAAGTACCACACTTTTAAGATTTGTGCATCCATAAAATGTTTTTTCCGGAATATACTTCATTTTTGCCGGCAGTTTTACCTTTTTTAAACCGGTACAATCCACAAAAACACCTTTTGCAAGCTTTGTCTTTTTCCCCTTAAAGATTACGCTTGCCAGCGAATCACATTTTTCAAATGCATTTTCGTGAACTTTTGTTACGCTTGAAGGAATCGTAATCTTTTTCAGCTCATAATTTTTATAAAAGGCTCTGCTTCCAATTGAAGTAAGCTTGTTTCCAAATTTTACATTTGTAAGTTTAAAACATTTGTAAAAGGCATTACTTTGAATCTTCTTAAGAGAAACCGGCAAATTTATCTTTTGCAATTTTACACAATTATAAAATGCACCTGTCTGTATCTTTTTTACGGATTTACCAAGCGTAACTTCCTGTAGTGACACACAATCCTGGAACATATAATAACTTATCTTGCTAAGTTTTGCCGGGAGTTTAATCTTTTTCAAATTACGGCACTTATGAAATGCCTGTCCCTCAATAACAGTCACTGAATCCGGTATCGAAATAGACTCACAAATATTTTTGCTAAATGCAAATCCCGCAATCTCTGTGACTTTAAAACCACCAAGTTTTTCCGGCACCTGAATATGCCCTTTAACATTCGGCACCTTTTCAATCACGGCTTCCTTTCCATATAAACTGTACTCATACCCATTTTCCTGATACTCTTTTGCACTTGCCGGAAAAACCGAAAAGCAAAACATCAGAAGCAGCAGGGCTGCTGCAAAACAAATTTTTTTCATAACATTTTCTCCTATCCTTTTTTATTCTACTCATATAACGATATTATAGCAGAAAATGTTGCAATTTTCCATTTTTTTTATTTTTTTTGCACTTTTGGTTTATGAAATGCCACCGAAAAAATACCAGCCAGCAAAAGTAAAGCAAATGCCATCCATAACACAAGTGTTTTTATTCCCATCCCCACAAATGTATCATAATATCCCTTCAAATAAATAACAACGATAATCAATGGCAGTACATATGTCATATACCCACGCAGCCAGAGCGGAAATTTCTTTCCTTCTCCCTGATTCACTTCATCGCAGAATGCATGCCATCCCCATCCATTTTTTCTTGTACAAAACAGCACAAATACCAAACCACCCAATGGCAGAATGTTATAAGATACAAGGAAATCCTCTAAGTCCATAATACTTGAGCCAGCCCCCATCGGCTGAAACCATTTCCATATATTATAGCCAAGAACTGCCGGCGTACTAAGTACTGTCATAAGCGGTATATTTACTAAAACAGTCTTTTTCCGGCTCCATCCCAACGTATCCATATAATAGGAAATAATACTTTCAAATACAGCAATTACCGTTGACAACGCCGCAAATGCCATAAACACAAAAAACATTCCTGCCCATATACTGCCTCCCGGCATATTACTAAATACATTCGGCAGCGTCAAAAACAGAAGCGACGGACCGGCCCCCGGTTCTACACCAAACGAAAAACATGCCGGGATAATAATGAATCCTGCCATCAAAGCAACAAAGGTATCGACACACATAATCCGGGTTCCCTCGCCCAATAAGCCACGCTCTTTTCCCAGATAACTACCGAAAATTTCCATGTTACCCATACCGACACTAAGGGTAAAAAATGCATGCGACATCGCAGCAAAAATCGTATTTCCAATGCCATTTTCCGCCACGGACGAAAAATCAGGTATCAAATAAAAGGCAACACCTTTCACCGCTCCCGGAGACAGCAGCGAATGAATGGCAAGGATTATCATAATGATAATCAACACACTCATCATCACTTTTGTTATTTTTTCAATACCATTCTGCAAACCAAGCGCACAGACAAAAAAGGATACAAGAATAGCAAGAACATTCCAAAACATCATCGTCTGTGGCGAAGACTGCATGGTATCAAATGCATTTTGAATAGCACTGCTATCCAGACCATGAAGCTGTCCGGTCAGAGAACGGTAGGCATAATACAAAATCCATCCTGCCACCATCGTATAGAACATCATCAGCATATAAAAGCCAACAATACTCAGCCATTTCATATGATGAAAGCGGCTCCCCTTCTGCTCCAGTTTCTCATAAGCCTGCGCCATACTTTTCTGGCTGGCACGTCCAACCGCAAATTCGCAAAGCAGAATCGGCAGTCCCAAAATCACCAAAAACATTAAATATATTAAAATGAAAGCAGCCGGCTTCAGCCGGGAGAGGGGGCATTTTAGGGTGCGGGCTTGCGGATGGAGGACTGTTGCGTCTATTCTAGATGGCTGAAATTCTGAAAGTCCCGCGCGTCACAGGAATACCTGGGAAAACCGCGCTGGAGACGTCATTCCTGAGGAGGGGGTATGGGCTTTTTTACAAAGCTGAAAAAAATATTCTCTGGCAAGGAGGAAGAGTTCGTTTCTTCCGAAGAAGAAAAGAAGGAAGCTGAAGTACAGGAGGGAGAAGGCCGTTCTTCTTCACAGGATGAAGAGGCTGAATCCTCCGGGCAGGAAAAAAACGAAGCCCTGGTTCAGCAGTCTGCGGGCAGGGAAGGGGAGTCTTCCTCCGGAAAAAGTGTGAAGCCTTCCTGCCACGGTGGTTCCGCAGACCGGGATGAAAGCGGAGAAGGATATGCTGCACACGGGATGCCTGAAGAGGCGGCTCCCTCAGCGCAGCAGATTTCCGAATCCGGTGTTCCGTCAGGGAAGGAAGCTCCTTCTGCGGCAGCGGAGCCTGAAAAAGCTGCAGAACAGCCGGTACAGTCTGCCGGAGCGGTAGCTCCATCGCCGGCGTCTGCTGAAGAGGAAGAGCTGACTGTACGCCTCCGCGCCTGCGAACCCAGGCTTTCTGTCTGGCTTGATACAGTTCTTGACGGCGTTACGGAAGCCGGTCCCCTGCTTGAAAAGAGAATCCGTTTCCTGCTCTCTTCCCTGGAAGCGCCGGCTGCCGAGATCGATTCCTTCGTCAGCGACTTCTCGGGGTGGCTTGAGCGGATGGAATACAGAAATCTGGACGAATTCCGCTCAGAACTGCAGTACAGACTCGCTCTGGCCCTCGATCTTGAAGACGAGGAGGATGAGCGGAGCAGGCTTTTTATCAAGCTCTCAGATGGTCTGGCGAAAACACGTGAACAGTTTTCCAGGCGCCTTGAGGGACTCTTCGCCAGCAATGGAGAACTGAACGATGAGTTCTGGGAACAGATGGAGGAAATCTTCATCATGGCCGACCTCGGTTACGAAGCTTCCGAGGAACTTGTCAGCCGGCTGCGCGAACGGTGCCGGCAGGAGAAGGTGACTTCTTCGCAGGGCGTGCGTGAGGTGCTCCGTCAGGAGATCAAGTCAATTTTCGCACAGCCCCGCCGCATCAGTGCGGTGAATCCGCCGGAAATCGTGCTCATGATCGGCGTCAACGGAGCAGGCAAGACAACGACCATAGCCAAGCTTGCGTACCGGGACCGTATGCAGGGGAAGAAGGTCATGATTGCCGCTGCTGATACTTTCCGCGCAGCGGCCATAGATCAGCTTCGCGTCTGGTCCGAAAGGGTGGGAACGCTCTTCCATGCCAAGCAGCCGGGCGCAGATCCTGCTTCCGTGGCCTATGAGGCCGTTGACAGGGCGATCAAGGAAGGTGTCGACGTACTGTATGTGGATACGGCAGGCCGTCTGCAGACAAAGGTGAACCTGATGGATGAACTTACCAAGATCCGTCAGGTAATTGGCAAGAAACACCCCGGCGCTCCGCACAGGACCGTCCTGGTTCTTGATGCCACAACCGGGCAGAACGCCCTGTCGCAGGCCAAGCTCTTTAAGGAGTCCGCCGGCGTTGACGAACTTATTCTGACCAAGCTTGACGGAACTGCCAAAGGCGGCGTCGCCATTGCCGTTGCCATGCAGTACAAGCTCCCCATCACATTCATAGGGCTGGGTGAAAAAGTGGAGGATCTGCGTCCGTTCAATGGCGATGATTACGCGGACGCTCTCCTGGCGTCAGTCTAGCATTTTTCCGGATGATGTACCGCCCTGACACCGGGTCGGCCCCGGAGAAAGGGCGGTGCGTCATAAGATTGGAAAAATTTTGTCTTTTTTACGTTGACAATCTGACGGCTTACGACTAAAGAAGGAGAGCTTTCCGAAAGGAAGGTGTTCCCTGGACGGCAGGGAAGATTAAGTCTGTCCTGATGCTCCAGAACTGCACACTGCAGTTTCTGGTTTTGACAAGTGCAGGCGTTACCAGACGTCGACTTGATCGAGCCGTTCCAGCCCATATTCGGATCCCACGCTGAAATATTGCGTGCCCGGGGCTGTAAAGGTGGAGGGACAAAGACCCTCATTTGGTGACCCTGCGGGACCATCCTCTCACCGCTTATTCTAGCGGAAGGGTGTGGAGAACGCCGGGAGCGTCACAAGATGATGCCAGGCGCGTTGCTCACGCCCTAATAAATCTCCGTACATACATCTTCTTGTGTCTGACGTCGTCAGACAAACGCTCCCAGATGTTCGCTCCCAAAGGGCTGGACAGCTTCCGGGCCTATCTCTATTGGCCCCAGTGCAAGGAACCCACGTTGAACCCAACCGGCGCGGGATTTTGGTAAAACGGAGCAAAAAATGACGACAGTTAGCAGTGATTGCATTCGGATCAAGCTCAGGGCCTATGACTTCCGCATCCTTGATAAGGCTGTAGCGGAAATCGTGGACACTGCGCGCAACACCGGTGCCGGTGTGGCCGGGCCAATCCCCCTGCCCACCAGGATTCACAAATTTACGATTCAGCGTTCTGTGCATGTTGACAAGAAGTCCCGTGAACAGTTCGAGATGCGCGTGCACAAGAGACTCATGGATATCATTGAGCCTACCCAGCAGACTGTTGACGCCCTCGGCAAGCTTTCTCTTCCCGCCGGCGTTGACGTTGAAATTAAGCTTTAGTGAGAGGCAGTCATGGCTGAGAAAATGGGAATTATAGGTCGCAAGCTTGGCATGACCCGCATCTTCGCTGGAGACGGTTCTGCCGTGGCTGTGACGGTTGTTCAGGCTGGTCCTTGCCCTGTTACCCAGGTCAAGACCGCTGAAACGGACGGCTACAACGCTCTGCAGATCGCCTTCGAAGAAGCCAAGGAAAAGCATGTGACCAAGCCTATGAAGGGTCACTTTGATAAGGCTGGCGTATCTTACAAGAGATATGTGAGAGAGTTCAGATTTGAAGATGCTGAGAGCTACGCTCTGGCACAGGAGATTAAGGCTGACATCTTCGCCGCTGGTGACAAGATTGACGCAACC
>ERZ831634.3561-NODE-3561-length-11502-cov-7.808596_pt1 | contig 11502 bp, 9 predicted proteins | sample MGYA00519953_ERZ831634 | MGnify/ENA primary metagenome ERZ831634 (study PRJEB31850, sample SAMEA3708718) | human gut metagenome | biome: human gut; feature: human-associated habitat; material: faeces | place: China | collected 2014 ...
TGCTCAAGCGCGGCCTGTGCAACACCATCGAGGAGTGGATCATGAGCGCCGAGTATATCATGGCCGGCGGCAACGAGCAGGTCATCCTGTGCGAACGCGGCATCCGTACCTTCGAGAAGTACACCCGCAACACCCTCGATCTCTCTGCAGTGCCCATCATCCACGAAAAGACCCACCTGCCCATTATCGTGGACCCCAGCCACGCCACCGGCAAGGCCAATCTGGTCGAGCCTATGATGATCGCTGCCGTGGCCGCCGGTGCCGACGGTCTGGAAGTGGAGGTCCACTACGACCCGCAGCACGCATGGAGCGACGGCGCACAGTGCCTGACCCCTGATTCCTTCGCACAGGCCATGGCAAAGTGCCGTCAGGTGGCATGGGCCATTGGCCGGGATATGTAACGGCCTATGCTGGTAACGATTCAGAACGCGCGTTCCGTGGGCGGCACCATCACTGCCCCACCCAGCAAGAGCATGGCCCACCGTGCTGTGCTCTGCGCGGCACTGGCCGAGGGCCGCAGCCACATCACCAATCTGGAATTCAGCAAGGACATCTCTGCCACGCTGGGCGCAGCGGCACAACTGTGCGCCCGTGTGCGCACCGGCGCAGACGATGCTGTGGTGGAAGGGCTGGGGCATTTTGTGCCTCTTGCTGCGCCGGTGGACTGCTGCGAGAGCGGCAGCACCCTGCGCTTTCTCATCCCCATCGCCAGCCTGACCGGACAGGCAGTTTCCTTCACCGGCCGCGGGCGGCTGATGGAGCGGCCTCAGTCGGTGTATGAAGCTCTGTACCGGGAGCAGGGCCTGCGGTTTGAACAGAGCGCTGCCGGGCTGACCGTGGAAGGGGCACTGACCCCCGGCGAATACCGCCTTGCAGGCAATGTATCCAGCCAGTTCATCAGTGGGCTGCTGTTTGCTCTGCCGTTGCTTTCCGGCAACAGCACGCTGCACCTCATCCCGCCGGTGGAGAGCCGCAGCTACATCGATATGACCCGCTCTGTGCAGGCAGCCTTCGGTGTGCAGAGCCATTGGCTGGACGAAAACACTCTTGCCATCCCGGGCGGGCAGCACTATCACCCCTGCGATTACACCGTGGAGGGCGATTACAGTCAGGCCGCGTTCCCGGCGGTGCTGGGTGCCGCGTGCGGCGGCGTGACCATCACCGGCCTTGCCCCGGAAACGCTGCAGGGCGATGCCGCCATTCTGGACATCCTGCGCCGGTGCGGCGCGGTGTTTACCCGCACGGCAGAGGGCATCTCTTTTGAAAAGGCCCCCCTGCACGGGGTGGACATCGACCTTGCGGACTGCCCGGACCTTGGCCCTGTGCTCATGGTGCTGGGCCTGCTGTGCGAAGGCACTACAGTCATCCGCAACGCAGAGCGTTTACGCCTGAAGGAGAGTGACCGCATCGCTGCCATGGAGGCCGAGCTGCGTGCCTGCGGCGGCGTGCTGGAAAGCGAGGGTGGCACCATTACGGTGCACGGCTGCGCGGACAGGCTGCACGCCCCGGCGGGTGTTCTGCATGGGCACAATGACCACCGTGTGGTCATGAGCCTTGCGGTGCTGGCCCTGAGTACGGGCATCCCCCTGACCGTGGACGATGCCGAAGCCATCACAAAAAGCTGGCCGAATTTCTTTGAAGCCATCAAGCCCTTGGGCGCGGAGGTGGAATATGCTTGATAAAACAAAACGTTATCTCGTGGTGGGCCTTGGCCTGCTGGGCGGCAAATACGCGCTGGAACTGACGAAAGCCGGTTTCCATGTGGACGGCATCAACCGCAGCGAGGGGCATTTGCAGTACGCGCTAGAGCACGGCTATATCGCCAGCGGCAAGACCCACGATTTTGAGGACCTTGTGAGCAGCGCCGACCACATCATCTTTGGTCTGTACCCCACGGCCCTCATCGAGTGGTTCCGCACCTACGGCCATCTGCTCAAGCCCGGCTGCATCTTTACCGATGTTTCCGGCGTAAAGACCGGCCTTGTGGAGCCGGTGCAGGCCATGTGCCCGGCGGGCGTGGAGTTCATTGCCAGCCACCCGATGGCAGGCCGTGAGACTTCCAGCGTGGAGCACGCCGCCGAGGTGAACTTTGCCCCGGCCAACTTCATCATCACCCCCACGGAAAAGAACACGCCAGAGGCCATTCAGTGGGCAAAGGACCTGGCCGAGGTGCTGGGCTTCCACCACATCTGCACCCTGACGGTGCAGGAGCACGACAAGATGATCGGCTATGTGAGCCAGCTGTGCCATGCCATCGCCGTGAGCCTGATGTGCGCCAACGATAACTCTTCGCTGTGCGAGTACACCGGCGACTCCTTCCGTGACCTGACCCGCATTGCACGTATCAACGATAAAATGTGGGCAGAGCTGTTTTTGTGGAATAAGGAAAACCTCATCAGCGAGATCGACCAGTTCGATGCTGCGCTGCAGCAGATGCGCGCTGCCCTTGTGGCCGACGACCGGAACAAGCTGGAAGAGATGTTCCGTCTTTCCACCCAGCGCCGCGCGGCGTTCGACAAAAAACTGCCCGAATAAACCGGAGGTGCTCCCATGCCCAAGCAGGAAGGCCAGAAATCCAAGCTTTTGACCCTTTTGCGTATTCTGGAACAAAAGACCGACGAAGAACACCTGCTCAATGTACCGCAGCTGGTAGAGCTGCTGGAACAGCAGGACATTCTTGCCGAGCGCAAAAGCATCTACAGCGATATCGACACCCTGCGCAGTCTGGGGTATGACATCCAGCTGCGACGCGGGCGCGGCGGCGGCTACTGGCTGGCCAGCCGCACCTTTGAGCTTTCTGAGCTGAAGCTGCTGGTGGATGCCGTACAGGCCAGCAAGGTTGTGTCGGCACGCACCAGCAGTAAACTCATCCATAAACTGGAAGCCCTCTGCTCCGACTACGAGGGCACCCAGCTGCAGCGTCAGGTGTATGTGGACGGCCGCCCCAAAAGCGACAGCCACACCCTGCTTTACAGCATCGATGCGCTGCACAGCGCCATCAATGCGGGCAGAATGGTGCGGTTCCGCTACAAGGACAGCGGCACCCGCACCGTCAGCCCGTGGCAGCTGGCATGGGAAAACGGCTGCTACTACCTTATCGCTTATCAGGACGAGAAAGAGCCTGCGGGCATCCGCAACTACCGCGTGGACCGCATGTCTTCCGTGACGGTGCTGGGCGATGCCCGCCGGGGCAAGGCCGAGTTCCGCCAGTTCGACCTGCCCGCCTATCTGCGCAAGCACTTCAACATGTTCGGCGGGCCGGAGTACCGGGTCACTCTGCGCTGCACCGCCGACCTGGAAAGCGCCATGCGCGACCGCTTTGGCAAAACGCCGCTGTTCGTGCCGGAGGAAGACGGTGCATATTTTCACTTTGATGTGCCGGTATGCGTCAGCCCCCAGTTCTACGGCTGGGTGTGCGGCTTTGGCGGCAAGGTGGAGATCACCGCCCCCGCTGCCGTCCGCAGCGGCCTGCAGGAGATGACGAGCCGCATCGCACAGGCACACCAACCTGTTTAACAAAAAGGGACAGCCAATGGCTGTCCCTTTTTGTGTTTATTCGGTTTCAATATAGCTGCTGTAAAATTCAACCGCGAATTTGCAGCAGTCAACTTTGTATCGCCTATTCTTTTGTAAAAAGTCATAACTGCAACTTACAGCAATGACTCAAGAAGTGCGATAACTACACAATAGTCATCTGTATTGGAGGATTTTAGTTCATAAATGGCAGAAGAAATAGTCATATCTTCAAACAGCGCTTTAAACGAGTTTGTTAAACCAAGATAGTGGAGAACCCCATAGACTGCCATCCACGACTTTCAATGCTATTGAGATGCAAAACATCTTCGTCAAGCCGCCGATGAGATTTTCCATCAAAAAGATACTGCTTAACGATGGCGGCTCGTTGTGTGTCAGTATAAGTGTTATACTCCCTTGCACGTGAAGTCTTTTTTAATTTTGGAATATCCATAAAGAGACTCTCCTTTATGCACCCGCTTTTTCCGATTCACTGCTCCACAAAATCTGAATTTTCCGCTTGTTGGAGGCACAATCACGCAGATACAGATTGATAAGCGTCTGGGAATGCCTACCTGTTCGGACTGCGCTTTGAAGTAGTCGATGGTGTTGTTATCAATGTTGATGGTGATTTGCCTTTTCAAAATCTTGGCGTAAGGGTTCTTCCGGGCATCAGAAAAATCATATTCTGCACGCATAATCATAAACCTCACTTTCGATAGAATTTACTTTCCGTTTTGGTCGCCCTCCGGGCCGAGATGATCCGGATGACCGTGTCAGAAGCGCGATAGCAATGACAGACGATGAGCAGATTTGCCTTGTTGCTAAGACCGAGGATGATAAACCTCTCTTCTGCCTCGGAATGATCAGGGTCGTCGATTACCAGGGCTTCATCGTCATAAAATACCGTTTTGGCTTCTTCAAACGATATGTTATGTTTGTTTTGGTTGATATGGTTCTTGTTTTCGTCCCACTCAAATTGTATGCATTCCATAATTATATTATAATTATATAGTTGAAGAAAGTCAAGAAAATAGCCGCTGTATCGCTTCTAAATTTATTCCTCAAACTCCAGGTCGCCGGGCAGAATCAGATCCAGCTCGGCAGCGGGCTCGGCCACAAGGCGGCGGCTCTGGTTGAAGATGGCCTTTTCCAGCGTGTTGCGGGCCAGGCGGCCGTTGCCGGCGGTGCGGCTGTCCAGCGCCTGACGGCGCTTGTAGTAGCCCAGCAGCGGGAAGGTGCAGCCCTCGTCCAGCCGGTAGCCCTTGCCCTTGGCCAGCACGGTGGTAATGTCCAGCAGCTCGTCGGCGGTGTAATCCGGGAATTCCACCTTGTTCGGGAAGCGGCTGGCAAGGCCGCTGTTGGCGGTGAGGAACACTTCCATCTCTTTGGTATAACCGGCCAGGATCACCACCAGTTCGTCGCGGTGGTCCTCCATGCCCTTCACAAGGGTGTCGATGGCTTCCAGCCCGAAGCTGTCCTGTTCGCCGCGGTACAGGCTGTATGCCTCGTCGATGAACAGCACGCCGCCCAGTGCGCTCTGGATGACGCTGTTGGTCAGCGGGGCAGTATGGCCCGTGTAGCGGCCCACCAGGTCGCCGCGGCTCACTTCCACCAGCTGGCCGCCCTTGAGCGCCCCGATGGCCTTGAGGTACTTTGCCACCAGCCGGGCGATGGTGGTCTTGCCGGTGCCGGGGTTGCCGGTGAAGATCATATGCATGGACAGGCTGGCCGTCTTGAACCCGGCGGCGGCGCGGCGCTGCTGCACCTGCAGGTTGTCTGCCAGACCGAACACATAGTCCTTGACCGGGGCAAGGCCCACCAGCGCGTCCAGCTCGGCGCGGATCTCGTCCACAGCACCGGTGTACTCCGTCGGCAGCAGGCTGAACAGGTCTGCCGGGGCGGCCCCGTTCAGGGCAAACTGCAGCCCCTCCGGCACGGCAGTCAGGGCCACGGTGCCGGTAAGGGCCGTATCGGTTTGCAGGCAGTATTCACTCAGGGCGCGGAAGATGCGGTCACAGCACAGCTTCAGACCGGCCGCGCCCTTCTCCTTGGAGCACTGGGCGGCCACATAGTCCCGCACGTCTGCCCCGGCAGTAAGGGTGAGCCCCAGCCGGGTGCGCACCTTCCGGGCCAGCGCGTTCAGCTCTTGCGCCGCCATAGCGGCCAGATCTTCCCGTGCAAAGGCGATGGTGGTACACACGTCCCCCACCGCCGAGACGAAGGGCGCACCGAACTTGTCGGCCAGCACCTCCCGGCCCTTGTGGGAGAAGAAGATCAGGTACTTTCCGCAGGGGTCGATGCGGCTCACCGCACCGGGTGCCAGCGCGGTACCGGCATCCACCAGAATGCCCTCCTTGTTGACCAGGTACCGGCTGGACAGCGGTGCGCTGCCCCTGGTGGCAAGGTCGGCGATGGTTTTTAAAAAGCCGGGGTAGCAGCTCTCGTAGTGCTCAAAGATCAAAATCTCGCCGGGGGCGTGCAGAGCGGCATACAGGTCCTGCAAAAACAGCTTTTCGGACCCGGCATCCGGGTACAGGGCCAGATCCAGCACGGCGGTCTTATCGCTCTGCAGCAGGCCGCGGGCCGCCATGATGCGGGCCGTCTCCTCCAGCGCAAAGTGCCGCCCGGTGCCGGGCGCACCGCTCAGCAGGATCACGTTGCGGGCGGCAGGGGCCTCGGTGCCCAGCACAAAGGGCCGCCGCATAGCCCGCACCACACCGTCCACAAAGGCATCCTGCCCCAGCACGGTCTTTTTGACCTCGGCGGCCAGCCCTTCAAAGCTGCCCAGATGCTCCGGCTTCGTGTCGGCGGTGCCTTTGGCCAGCAGGCCGTCATTCTCCATGTCCCGCAGCATCTGACGGCTGTTTTCCAGCGCCGTCTGGGTGTCGGCATCCTGCTTTTTCAGCTGGGCATTCTGCTTTTTCAGCAACTCGTCCAGCTGTTTCTGCTGCTCCAGAAGGGCCGCGTTCAGGTCCGGCAGGCCCCCGGTCTTTGCCTTTGTGTCCGGCTGCGCCGCTCCGGAACCAAATTTCACGCGCCCGCCTGCGCCGAATACGCCGTTCATAAGGGATTCCCAATCGTCGGTATATGCCATTGTGCGGCCCTCCCTGCAGTTTTCTTCCAGTATAGTGTACCCCGGCCCGTTTTGCAAGGGATTTTGCCTCTTGCAAAATCCACGCCGGTTGTTTACACTACAGATGTTTGAATATGCGGAAATCTCGCAAGAAGGAATGAAGAAACCATGGGTACTATGACACCGGCACAGCGCCGCGCCCTGTACGAGAGCGCCCGCTTTGCCCGCGAAACCACCTATAACGGCCCGCTTGGGCCGGAGTACACCCCCGCCGGCACCCGGCTGCGGCTGTGGGCCCCCACCGCGGAGCAGGCCGCGGTGAACCTGTACCGCAAGGGGCACGACAGCCCCTGCATCGGCACGCTGCCGCTGCAGCGCGGCCCGCAGGGCGTATGGAGCATCTGGCTGCCCGGCGACCAGCATGGGCATTACTATACCTTTACGGTCACGGTGGACGGCGTCGCACGGGAGACCGGCGACCCCTACGCCCGCGCTGGCGGCCTGAACGGCCTGCGCAGCATGATCCTGGATCTGGCCCGCACCTCCCCCGCCGGGTGGGAGCGGGACGTGCGCCCGGTGATCCCCCCGGCCCGGCGGTCGGTGTGGGAGGTGAACGTGCGCGATTTTTCGCAGGACGCCGCCAGCGGCGTGCGCCCGGCCTGGCGGGGCAAGTTCATGGCCTTTACCCAGGCCGGCACCACCCTCCACGGCGACGGCATCCACCCCACCTGCCTGAACTACCTCAAGCGGCTGGGCGTGGGCTATGTGCAGCTGATGCCCATCTTCGACTTTGGCAGCGTGGACGAGGCAAAGCCGCTGCTGCGACAGTATAATTGGGGCTACGACCCCACCAACTACAATTTCCCGGAGGGCAGCTACTCCACCGACCCCACCCGCGGCGAAGTGCGGGTGCGGGAGTGCAAGGAGATGATCGCTGCCCTGCACGCGGCGGGCATCGGCGTGATCATGGACGTGGTGTATAACCACATGTACCGCTACGAAAACGTGCTGAACAACACCGTACCGGACTACTTTTTCCGCCAGAATGAGGACGGCAGCCTGTCCAACGGCAGCGGCTGCGGCAACGAGTTTGCCAGCGAGCGCCCCATGGCCCGCAAATATATGATCGACTCTCTGCTCTACTGGGCGCAGGAGTACCACATCGACGGTTTCCGGTTCGACCTGATGGGCCTGTACGACGTGGACACCATGAACGCGGCCCGTGCCGCTTTGGATGCCCTGCCCGGCGGGCGGGATATCCTGATGTACGGCGAGCCGTGGCAGGGCGGCGGCAGCCAGCTGCACCGGTACGAGGCCAACAAGGCGAACCTGGCCATGCTGAACGAGCGCATCGGCATCTTCTGCGACGACACCCGCGACGCCATCAAGGGCGGCTGTTTCAATGCCCGGGAGCCGGGCTATGTGGAGGGCAAGCCCGGCAGCTTCTGGGACGTCGGCGGCGCGGTGGCCGCCTGGTGCCGCAGCGACCGTCTGCCACCCCACGCCCCCAGCCAGATCGTAAGCTATGTGTCCGCCCACGACAACTTCACCTTGTGGGACAAACTGCTCTGCGTGCGCTACGAGCGGCCGGAGTTCACCGCATCTGACCCGGTGGCACTGGCCCAGAACCGGCTGGCCGCCGGCATCTACCTCACCAGTTTCGGCCTGCCCTTCCTGCAGGCAGGCGAAGAGTTTGCCCGCACCAAAAAGGGCGTGGGCAACAGCTACCGCTCCTCCCCCGCCCTGAACCGTCTGGACTGGGCCCGCGCCAGGCAGTACCACGCCCTGGTGGACTACTACCGGGGCCTGCTGGCCCTGCGGGCCGCCTTCCCGCGGCTGGGCACCACCGACCGCCACGCCCCGGAGGCGCTGCAGTTCTTCTCGCTGGAGCAGCCGCTGGTGGGCTGGACCCTGCCCGCTGCCCCCGGCGACGGGGCCTGGTGGCGGGCACTGTGTGTGTTCTACAACCCCACCGACACCTCCCGCGTGGTGCCGCTGCCCGCCGGGCAGTGGAAGCTGCTGAGCAACGGCACTTCTTCCAGCTTATGGCGGGGCGAGAGCCGCACCTATGAACGGAAAGCCCTTCTGATGCCGTACAGCGCCACCGTGTTTGGAGCCGTATAAACAACAAAAAACAAGGGCAGACTGCTTTTCGGCAGTCTGCCCTTGTTCTATCGGATTTTTAGCTGTTGGACGCGGTCTTTTCGCCCAGCGTAACATTGACCGTCTGCATCTGGCCGTCGCGGGCCACCGTGATGGCCAGCGTGTCACCGGCTGCATGCTTCTGCATCAGGGTGCCCAGATCATCCTTGGCGGCGATCTCGGAGCCGTCCACGCTGACGATGCGGTCACCGACCTTCAGACCGGCCTGATCGGCAGGGCCGCCCTTGGTCACGTCCACGATGTAGACACCGTAGGCGTTCACGCCCAGCTGCTGTGCCGTCTGTGCGTCGGTCACAGCCAGGTAGGTGATGCCCAGATAGGGGCGGCCGGTCACATAGCCGTTCTCCAGCAGCTCCTGTGCCACCTTGATGGCATCATTGATGGGGATGGCAAAGCCCAGGCCCTCGGCATCGCTGGAAGAGGATTTTGCGTTCACGATGCCGACCAGCTCACCGTTCATGTTGAACAGGCCGCCGCCGGAGTTGCCGGGGCTGACCGAGGCATCCATCTGGATCAGGGACATGGTGTTGGTGGAGTTGGTGCCCTGGATGGTCACGCTGCGGTTCAGTGCGCTGATCATGCCGCCGGTCACGGTGCCGCCCAGCTCACCCAGCGGGTTGCCCACAGCCATCACGCTCTGGCCCACCTTCAGGCTGTCGCTGTTGCCCACGGTGGCGGGGGTCAGGCCGTCAGCATCGATCTTGATGACCGCGATATCGCTGGTGGTATCTTCGCCCACGAGGGTGGCGGTGTAGTCCTTGTCACCAATGGTAACGGTGATGGTGGAAGCGCCGTCCACCACATGTGCACAGGTGAGGATGTAGCCGTCCGAGCTGATGATCACGCCGCTGCCGGCACCACTCTCCACCTGATTCTGGCCGTACCACGACCACTGAGAGTAGACCACCTGCTCCGTAGTGATGACCACCACGCTGGGGCTGACCAGATCAGCCACCTGTTCAGTGGTCAGGCTGCTGCCGCTGCTGGATGCTGCGGTGATGGAACTATCCGAACCGGATGCACTGTCGGCCGTAGAGGAAGGTGCCACCTGCTGAATGACCACCTTGCCGCTGCCGCCAAACTTTGCCCCCACAAAGCCGCCCGCAAAGCCCATGGCTGCGGCCAGCACCAGCGCCACGGCGCTGCGTGCAACGCGCTTGCCGTTGAACTTTTTCTTCTTTTTAGGGGGCTGCGCGTCCTGCGGCTGTACCGGATGTACCGGCGGCGTTGCACCGCCTGCGCCGTTGTCTGTCTGCGGGGCGGTGTAAGCGGTCTCCGGTTCCGGCTGCGGGTCGTTGTACTGGTTGGCGGTGTTCATGCCGCTGCTGCCCACATTGGGATAACCGGTATCTCCGCTTTCGTTTTTATCCTGAGAGGAATAATCATATTCCCATTTGTTCTCATTGTCCATGCTGATACTTCCTTTCCGTAAGGGATACGTCCACAGGAGCCCTGTTCCTTTGAACTGCTCCTATTGTAACCGTCAATTGTGAAAATCAATCGCGCGCGCCGTGAAGAAACTGTGAAATAAAGACGCACTTTCCGCCCTTGACAGCGGCCTTTGCGCTTGCTATTGTAAAAGCGTAAATTCAGGAGGAACACACCATGGAACTGCACCGCACAGACGAGGGCTTTGCCCTCTATAAGGAAAAAACACAGATCGGCTTCTGCGCGCTCACGCCCGCCGCAAAGGGGGCTGCCATCACCGCGTTTGGCATCGAACCGCAGTGGCGGCGCAAAGGCTACGGCTCCTATCTATTAAAAGAAGCCTTGCGCGCCTACGCCGGATACGACCGCGAAAAGGCTACCGTATTTACCGCCCCGCTGCCCGCCGATGCCGCAGAGCTTGCGTTCTGGGCAAAGTTCGGCTTTGCGGCAGAAGGCAGGCAGCTGGTGCGCCGCCGCACGCCGGACCTGACCGCCGTCAAGTTCGTGCAGGACTTTCTGGCCGCGCGGCTGGCACAGCCGCGCCTTTGCATCGATGCCACCTGCGGCAACGGCGGCGACACAGCCTTTCTGTGCGGCATCACCGCGCCGGAAGGAAAGGTAGTCGGCTTTGACGTGCAGGAAGCTGCCATTGCATCCACCCGGAAGCATCTGGAGCAGCTGGGCGTGCCTGCTGCCCGGTATGAGCTGCACTGCCAAAGCCACGCAGACCTTTTACAGATTGTGCAGCCCGGCACGGCAGATGCGGTGATGTTCAACTTTGGCTGGCTGCCCGGGGCCGACCACGCAGTGTTCTCCACCGCGCAGAGCAGCATCCCCGCCCTGCAGGCGGCTTTGGAAGCCGTGCGTCCCGGCGGCGTGGTGAGCGCCATCCTCTACAGCGGGCAGGTCATCGGCACGGATGAAAAGCAGACGGTGCTGGAATATCTCCGGGCACTTCCGCTCAAAAGTTTTACCGTTCTGGTGTGTGATTTTGCCAACTGGGCCGAAACCGCCCCTCTGCCCTGCATCATCCTGAAAAAATAACGAAAACACTTGCATTATGGAGCGTTTTCGGATAAAATAGGATGCGTATGTGTAAAAATATACTCCTTCCGTCATCGCTGCGCGATGCCACCTCCCTCTGAGAGGGAGGCTTTGGCAGGGCGAGAAGCTTTTCCTTTTCGCCAGAGGCTCCCTCATTGAGGGAGCTGTCACGGCATCAGCCGTGACTGAAGGAGTTCCATCCATTTCAGGAGAAATACTAGTTTATGACAAATCGTGAAGAAATCGAGCGCCGCCGGACGTTTGCGATCATCAGCCAT
>ERZ831634.3566-NODE-3566-length-11492-cov-19.238437_pt1 | contig 11492 bp, 9 predicted proteins | sample MGYA00519953_ERZ831634 | MGnify/ENA primary metagenome ERZ831634 (study PRJEB31850, sample SAMEA3708718) | human gut metagenome | biome: human gut; feature: human-associated habitat; material: faeces | place: China | collected 2014 ...
TCCACAACAAGATACATTCCGTTGAAAAGGACAATTCCGGCGTTGAGGGGGCGCACAAATCCGAAGAACTGGCAGAGCGCGGCGCAAAGTACGGGGCGAGGAAAGTCAAGGAGGGCTACCGCAGCCACAAGCTGAAACCCTACCGGGCGGCGGCAAAGGCAGAGAAAGCGGCGTTCAAGGCAAATGTGGATTTCCAGTACCACAAAGCCTTACATGACAATCCGCAGATTGCGAGCAATCCCCTTTCCCGCTTCATGCAGAAGCAGCAAATCAAGCGGCAGTATGCAAAGGCAGCGAAAAAAGGGGGCGCAGCCACAGCAAAAAAGGCAGCGGAGAATACAAGGAAAGCGGCAAAGAAAACCGCCGAGGAAACCAAACGGGCAATCGCTTTTGTAGGGCGGCACCCGGCGGGCGTATGTATCGCCGTTGCCGCGCTGCTCTTATTCATCATGGTATCGGCGGGGCTTTCCTCTTGCGGTTCCATGTTCTCCGGCTTGATGAACGGCATACTTGGGACTTCCTACACGTCGGAGGACAGCGACCTTGTGGCGACGGAGAACAATTACGCCGCAAAGGAAAACGAGCTTCAGCAGCAGATTGACAATATCGAAAGCACCCACCCCGGCTATGACGAATACCGCTATGACCTTGACAGTATCGGGCATAACCCCCATGAGTTAGCGTCCTACCTCACCGCCCTTTTACAGACCTACACCCCGCAGAGCGCACAGGCAGAACTAAACCGCGTCTTTGCCATGCAGTACACCTTGACGCTGACGGAAGAAACGGAAATCCGCTACCGCACAGAAACAAGCACCGACCCGGAAACAGGGGAAACGACCACCGAGGAAGTACCCTACGAGTACCATATCCTTAATGTGAAGCTGACGAACAAGCCCATTTCCGAGATTGCGGAGGAACTTCTAACGCCACAGCAGCTTGAAATGTACCGCGTCTATCTGGAAACAAGCGGAAACAAACCGCTGATTTTCGGCGGCGGCTCCCCCGATATGGGCGCGTCCGAGGATTTAAGCGGCGTACAGCTTGTAAACGGCACACGCCCCGGCAACACCGCCGTTGTAGACCTTGCAAAGCGGCAAGTCGGCAACGTGGGCGGGCGACCCTTTTGGAGCTGGTACGGATTTAACAGCCGCGTGGAATGGTGCGCCTGTTTCGTTTCATGGTGCTACAATCAAGCCGGAAAGAGCGAGCCGCGCTTTGCCGGGTGCCAGTCACAGGGCGTACCCTGGTTCCAGTCACGCGGGCAATGGGGCGCGAGGGGCTATGAGAATATCGCCCCCGGCGACGCTATCTTTTTCGACTGGGACGGGGACGGGAGCGCAGACCATGTGGGGCTTGTTATCGGAACGGACGGGGAGCGCGTCTATACCGTCGAGGGCAATTCCGGCGACGCCTGCAAGATAAAGAGCTACCCCGTCAATTACTCCTGTATCAAAGGCTATGGGCTGATGAACTGGAATTAACATATTTTTGAGCAAAGAAAGGAGAAATTTATTTATGGCTATGAACAAAATTGAACGTATCGACAGGGAGATTGCAAAGACCCGCGAGAAAATCACCGAGTACCAGAACAAATTAAGGGGGCTTGAAGCGCAGAAAACCGAAGCGGAAAACCTGCAAATCGTACAGCTTGTGCGCTCCATGCGCCTTTCCCCGCATGAGCTTTCCGCTATGCTTTCCGGGGGCGGTATTCCGGGCATGGAAGCCGCGCCGGGCTACCCCGCAGAACCCGCAGACCATGACACCGAAGAAATGGAGGACACCGAGAATGAATAAGAAAATCCTTAGAACCTTGACCGCACTTTGCGCCGCCCTTGTACTTATGGGCGGCTTTTCCGTCACCGCTTTTGCACAGACCCCGGAGGGAGAGGACGACACCAACGACAGCGGCGTTGTCTACGAGGAACCCCAAAAGGAAGAACCCCTTACCCCGGACGGGAACGCGACCCTTGTAGACGATTTCGGCGGCAACAAGCAGCTTATCACCGTAACGACCAAAAACGGCAATTACTTTTATATCCTCATTGACCGGGACGACGAGGGCGAGGACACCGTACATTTCCTTAATCAAGTGGACGAAGCCGACCTCTTAGCACTTATGGAGGACGGAAGCACCGAAGCAGCCCCGCCCGCCGTTTGCAGTTGCACCGATAAATGCGAAGCCGGAAAGGTAAATGTGAGCTGCCCTGTCTGCAAGGACAACATGACCGCTTGCAGTGGCAAGGAAGCGGAGCCGGAAACCGAGAAACCAACAGAGCAGCCCAAAGAGAAAGGCAATACAGGCGGGCTTGTGCTTTTCCTTGTCATGGCACTTCTTGGCGGCGGGGGCGCGTTCTATTATTTTAAGTTTATGAAGCCAAAGCAGAACGTCAAGGGCGACACCGACCTTGAAGATTTCGATTTTGACGATTACGACGAGGACGAGGGGGACGGGCTTTCTGATGAAGAACAGGAGGACGAGGAAGCATGAGGCTTTTCACCGAAAATCCTTTGGAAAAAATGATGGTACAAAGACCCACCGGGCGGCGTGACAGTGCGCCGCCCGTTCCAAAATCCCCGGCGTGTGTGCGCTGCCCTTATAAGGCGCAATCCCCCTGTATCGGCTATTGTCTGAAACAGGCACAGGAGAAGAAGCACACCGCGCCGGAACGCTGAAAGGAGGATTTTTTCATGGCACTTAGACTTGTGATTGCAGAAAAGCCGAGCGTGGCGCAGACTATCGCCGCCGCGCTTGGCGTTAAGGAAAAGAAAGACGGATATATCGAGGGCGTCGGCTACCTCATTTCATGGTGCGTCGGGCATTTGGTACAGCTTGCGGAAGCTGCCGCCTACGGGGAGCAATATAAAAAATGGAGTTTTGACAGCTTACCCATTCTGCCGGAGGAATGGCAGTACGCCGTTGACCCGGACAAGGGGAAGCAATTCAAGACCTTAAAAGAGCTTATGCACCGCGCCGACGTTTCCGAAGTGGTGAACGCCTGCGACGCGGGGCGCGAGGGAGAATTGATTTTCCGCTTTGTCTACGAAGCGGCGGGCTGCAAGAAGCCCATGCGCCGCTTGTGGATTTCCTCAATGGAGGACGGGGCGATTAAGGCGGGCTTTGCTTCCCTCAAAGACGGGCGGGACTACGACGCGCTCTTTGCGTCTGCCCTCTGCCGCGCAAAGGCTGACTGGCTTATCGGCATTAACGCCACCCGGCTTTTCTCCTGCCTGTATGGAAAGACCTTGAACGTGGGGCGCGTCCAGACCCCGACCTTAAAAATGCTCACCGACCGGGACGCGGCTATCTCCCATTTCCAGAAAGAAAAATATTATCATGTTCGCCTTGATTTATCCGGCGCGGAAGCGGCAAGCGAAAGGATTTCAGACAAGGCAGAAGCCGACGCGCTGAAAGGGGCTTGCGAAACAGAAACGGCGGTATGCGTTTCCCTTACCAGAGAGAAGAAAACCGCAGCCCCGCCGAAGCTCTTTGACCTTACCTCTTTGCAGCGGGAAGCGAACCGCATTTTCGGCTACACCGCGAAACAGACCCTTGACCTTGCACAAGCCCTTTATGAAAAAAGACTGCTTACCTATCCGAGGACGGACAGCAGCTTTCTTACTGACGACATGGGCGGCACCGCAGCGGGCATTATCGCGCTGCTTTGCGAAAAGCTCCCCTTTATGGCGGGCGCGGACTTCACGCCGGAGGTTGCAAAGGTAACAGACAGTAAAAAAGTATCAGACCACCACGCAATCATTCCCACTATGGAGCTTGCAAAGGCTGACCCGGACGCGCTGCCGGAAAGCGAGAGAAATATCCTCACCCTTGCGGGGGCGCGTCTGCTCCTTGCCACCGCCGAGCCGCATATCTTTGAAGCGGTTACGGCGGTTTTCTCATGCGCCGATACGGAGTTTACGGTGCGGGGAAAGACTGTTATTTCTGACGGTTGGAAAGAGATGGAACGCAGATACCGGGCGACGCTGAAAGATAAGCCCGAAGCGGAGGACGGGGAAAATGCAGACGTGACGCTGCCGGAGCTTTCCGAGGGACAGGGCTTTCCTAACCCCGCCGCAAAAGTAACGGAGCATATCACAACGCCGCCGAAGCCCCACAGCGAAGCAAGCCTTTTGTCGGCTATGGAACGCGCCGGGAACGGGGACACCGACCCGGACGCGGAACGCCGGGGGCTTGGCACTCCCGCCACCCGCGCCGCCGTCATTGAAAAACTGGTAAAGGGCGGCTTTGCAGAGCGCAAAGGCAAGCAGCTTATCCCCACGCAGAATGGAGCCGCCCTTGTATCAATCTTGCCGGATATGCTCACTTCCCCGCAGCTTACCGCAGAATGGGAAAACAATCTGACGCAGATAGCAAAGGGAGCCGCAGACCCCGGCGAATTTCTGTCCGGCATTGAAGCTATGGCGCGGGAGCTTGTGCGGACACACGCCGCAGCACTTGACGGGAAAAAGGATTTGTTCCGGGAGGAAAAGCCCTCTGTCGGCAAATGCCCCCGTTGCGGTTCCCCCGTCCATGAGGGGAAGAAAAACTATTATTGCAGCAACAAAGAATGTGCCTTTGTCATGTGGAAGAACGACCGCTTTTTCGAGGAACGCAAGACCGCTTTTTCCGCGAAGATTGCCGCCGCGCTCCTTAAATCCGGCAAGGCAAATGTAAAGAAGCTCTACTCCCCGAAAACAGGCAAGACCTACGACGGAACTATCGTTCTGGCTGACACTGGCGGAAAATACGTCAACTACCGTATCGAAGTACAGAAGAACTAAAAACTTGAATAGCAAGCATAGGAAGCGGGTACCCACTTCCGTAAATCCCCGTTGCGACGCTGACGCGCCGGACGGGGATTTTGCTTGTTGGGAAGTTTCCCAAACCCTCTTTTGCGGAGGGCTTCACCCTCTAAAAATTTTCAAAAATATTTGGCAGAAATGCGGGCGTACCCGTAGTAGACCATGCAGCCAAAAAATGCAGCTTATGACGCTGCCGCAGAGAAAGGAGGTTTTTCACTATGGCAAGTTTACGGGACACCGTAAAGGACTATCAAGACGAGCTTAGGGACGGTATCGCATGGGTGGCGTTCTGGAAACAGGGGCGTTCATGGAACGCGGAATATTTTCATCTTGATATGGACGATACGCTCTACCCGGAGGACAGGAGCCGGTTAGAGGAAATAAAAAGCATTGACCCCGCCGCCGTTATCTTAAACGGCTACTATTGCGGGCATTTAGGCGAGGACATGAGCCTTGACGAGCTGACCGCCGGAGTGCGTTACCACTACGAAAACAGCATGAACGACATTGACGGTTTTATCGGAGCGCATGACGACAGGCTTCCCCCGGAGGTTATCGAGGAAGCGAGGGCAGCCGCCCATGAAGCGGGGCTTCCCTTTTCCGAAAAGCCCTACCGGGACGGGGAGGATTTTAACCCCTATGTATTTGACGGGAGCATGAGCATTGAGGATTTTGAGCTTATGCACCGCATGATTGAAAAAGAAAGGAGCGAACAAATGGCAGAACCGATTTTAAGCGGCTATCTTTCCAATCTTGGGAAGTACACCGAGGGCAGACCCGCGGGCGAATGGGTGACATTCCCCACGACTGCCGAACATCTGAAAGAAGTCTTTGACCGTATCGGGATTGACTTCAAGCACTATGAGGAATGGCATTTCACAGAATTTCAATCCACTATCCCCGGCTTGACGGAGCATTTAAGCGAGTATTCCCACCCCGACGAGCTGAACTATTTAGGGAAGCTCTTGGAAATGCAGTTTGACGACGACCGGGAGAAATTCATTGCAGCCATTGAATACGGCGACCATGCCGACAGCTTACAGGACATTATCAACCTTGCACAGAACCTTGACTGCTACTGGATTTATCCGTCCGTCCACAATGAAGAAGAATACGGGCGTTATCTGGTTGATGAACTGGAAGAACCGGAACTTCCCGAAGAAGCGAAAAAGTATTTCATGTATGAGGAATACGGGCGGGACGCTTCCATTAACGACGACGGTATGTTTACCGAAAAGGGCTATATCTACAACAACCGCAACACCTTTACAGAATGGTACGACGGGCGCGACGTGCCGGAGGAATACCGGGTAACGCCGCAGCCCCCGCAGCCGGAAAGACCCGACCCGTCAAAGGTAGAAATGGACGCAGCCGCGCCGGGGCAGAGAACGGCGCAGACCGCAGAGCAGCCACAGGAGCCGCGCCCGGTTATCCCTATCGTGCTGACGAGCGAGAAGCCCGCCGAAAAGCTCAAAGAGATTACCGACCGTCTGGAACAGGGTATTGCGGAACTCTTTGACAGCGAGCGTTACCGGGAATATCTGAAAGTCATGTCAAAATTCCATAATTACAGCTTCCGAAACACCGTCCTTATCGCCATGCAGAAGCCGGACGCTTCCCTTGTGGCGGGCTTTTCCGCTTGGAAGAACAACTTTGAACGAAACGTGATGAAAGGGCAAAAGGGAATTAAAATCATTGCTCCGTCACCCTATAAAATCAAACAGGAAATGCAGAAAATCGACCCGCACACGCAGAAGCCCGTTATCGGCAAGGACGGGAAGCCCGTCACCGAGGAAAAGGAAGTCACCATACCCGCCTACAAGGTGGTATCCGTCTTTGACGTTTCCCAGACCGAGGGAAAGGAGCTGCCGGACATTGCGGTTGACGAGCTGACAGGCGACGTTGACCGCTACAAGGATTTTTTCGCAGCCCTTGAAAAGACTTCCCCCGTTCCTATCGCCTTTGAGAATATCGAGGGCGGCTCTCATGGCTACTACCACTTGGAGGACAAGCGCATTGCTATCAACGAGGGCATGAGCGAATTACAGACCTTAAAGACCGCTATTCACGAAATCGCCCATGCGAAGCTGCACGACATTGACCTCAACGCGCCAAAGGACGAGCAGCAGCCCCACGTTGACCGCCGCACCCGCGAAGTCGAAGCGGAAAGCGTCGCCTATACTGTCTGCCAACATTACGGGCTTGACACGTCGGACTACTCTTTCGGCTATGTCGCCGGGTGGAGCAGCGGGCGGGAGCTGTCCGAGCTGAAAAGCTCCCTTGAAACGATACGCAGCGCAGCCGCCGAGATTATCAATTCCATAGACGAGAACTTAGCGGAGCTGCAAAAGGCACAGGACAAGGAGCAGACCGCCGGACAGGAGCAGCCCACCAGAGAGGGACAGGAAGCCGCGCCGGAGAAGCCGGAGCCGGAAGCAGCCGCACCGGGAAAATCCGGCGCACAGGAAAAAGCGGGCGCAGCCCCGAAAGAAGCCTTTACCCCGGAAACGATTTACAGAGTGCGCCGGAACCTTTACAGCGACAGCCGGGAAAACAGCTACCTCTTGCAAGCCTATGTGACACAGGAGAACGGGCGGGCGAAAATGGGCGACGTGCTTTATACGGGAACGCCGGAGAAATGCCGCGAGCTTATGGGGCAGCTCAAAAGCGGCGAGCTGACCGAGGGCGACGTGAAGCAGCTTTACGCAAAGGCACAGGAAACGGCGCAGACCGCCGGACAGGACAAAGACACCTTTTCCATTTACCAGATAAAGGGCGGGGACGAAACAAGGGATTTCCGCTTTGAGCCATACGACCGCCTGCAGGCGGCGGGAAATGTGGTTGACAGGGCGAACTATGAGCTTGTCTATTCCGCGCCCCTTGCGCCGGAAACTTCCCTTGAAGATATTTACACCTGTTTCAATATCGACCACCCCAAAGATTTTAAGGGACACAGCCTTTCCGTTTCCGACGTGGTAGTGCTTCATCAGGACGGACAGGACGCGGCGCATTTCGTTGACAGTGTAGGTTTTCGGGAAGTGCCGGAGTTTTTACAGGAGCAAAAGCAGCTTACCCCGGACGACTTGGAAACGGGCGAAACTGTCAAGACACCGAGGGGGACTTTCCATGTGACCGCCATGAGCCGGGAGCAGATAGAAGCCGCCGGATATGGCTTTCACCACCAGTCGGACGACGGAAAGTATCTGATTATGGGGAATGGGACGCGGGCGTTTGCCGTTGCCGCAGAACAGGCGCAGCGGGACAATCCCTTGAAAACCGCCGAGCAGACCACAGAGCAGAACGGGAACATGATTGACGGTATCATCAACAACACCCCCACCGTTGACGAACTGGAAGCAAAGGTAAAGGCGGGCGAGCAGATTTCCCTTGTTGACCTGGCTAACGCTGTCAAAGCCGACAAGGAGCGCGGCAAGGGAGCGAAGCCGGAAAAGAAACCCTCTATCCGGGCGCAGCTTAGAGCCGACAAGGAAAAGGCACAGAAGAAAAACGCAAAGCAGAAGTCACAGGACTTGGAAAGGAGCTGACCCATGCCGGAACAGAGCAAATTTGAAAACATGGATTTGTTTGCTTCCCTTGAAGCGATTATGAAGCAGAACACAGGCTTTTACCAGAGCGACTTAGACATTGACAAAGAGATTATCGCAAAGGCGGCGGCAAGCCCCCACAGGGAGGACAAAACACTTTTGTGGTTCTGCCGCCCGTCCGGGACGCACTGTTTCCGGGAGCGCGACGTTTTCCTCAAAGACACCGCGCCCCACAACACATGGCGTTTCTACATGGAGCAGACAAGCGACCGCGTTCTTGCCTATGCAATCGAGCTGACGGGAAAGGAGCGCGGGAAAATCAAGGGCAATCTGTACGAACTGGACTACTCTAAACATTATGAGCGCGTCAAGGAAAAGGAGCTGCCCGCCGATACGGTGAAGCTGATTTATGAGCATGGGGAAAGGGTACAGGAAGCCGGGAGATATTTTGACGGAACCCCAGACCCGCAGCTTGGGAAATTTGAACGCTTTGAAGCCGTACCCAACGACCCGGACGCGCTGCAATCGCTCTTACAGGAAGAACGGCGCAGCCGGGAGCAGCTTTCGCCGGGGGATTTCAAGGCGCATATTGCCGCTTTGCGGGACGGGCTGATTGAAACGGAAGCGCGGCGCATTGTGCGAGAAATGAAGCGGCATTACGAGCCGAACAGCCCGAACAAGACCCATTTCATGGCAGAGCTTTCCCCGGCGTTCATGCGGCTTGCAGCCACAAAGGACACTGACCGCCTTTTCTCCATGCTGCCCTACAAGACCCTTTCCTTTTCCAAAATCGAGGGCAGACATGGGACGTATGCGCTGATTGACAAGGGGGAGAACCGGGACAGGGAGATAAGGAAGCCCCGCCCCTCTATCCGGGCGCAGCTTAAAGCAGACAAGGCAAAGACCGCCCCGAAAAAGGCGGCGGCAAAAACAAAAAATCACGATATGGAGGTATGAGCATGATTAGACTGACTGTTGAAGAAACAAACCTTTTGAGCATTTACAACGAGGGCGGCAAGCGGGCTTTGATTGAGAATGTCAACGCCGCGCTGCCCTACATGGACGCGGATATGCGGGAGCTTGCAAAGCGCACCCTTTCCAAAGTGGACGCTTTGACCGAAGCGGAATTTGCAGAGCTTCCCATTTACGCCGCTGATGAAGTATGAACGGGGTTAAGCGGCTGACGCCGCCCCAGAGCCGGAAAGTCAACGCCCTTGTGCGCCGGACGTGCTGCAATTATGATAACGGGAACTGTATCTTACTGGACGACGGGGACGAGTGCGTATGTCCGCAGCTCATTTCCTATTCGCTTCTCTGCAAGTGGTTCCGGGTTGCGGTGCTTCCCGCCGACAGGCTGCTTTATGCGGAGCTTTACCAGACAGGGGATAAGAAGAAATGTACCGAGTGCGGCGCGTTCTTTGCGTCAACCTCTAACAGTGTCAAATACTGCCCCGTCTGCCGGAAACGTATCACCCGCAGACAAGCCGCCGAGCGCATGAGGAAAAGACGCGCCCCTGTTACGCAGTAGGCGCGGAAAATCCCTTGATTTACAGGGCTTTCCGGGCGTGAAAATCGGATAGGCGATACTTTATACCTTTACCCCCAAAAATGGCGTTCTACTGCGTAACATTCACGAAAACAGCACCCATAAAAAGACAGGGCGCGGAAGTCATATACTGGCTTCCGCGCCCTGTTCTTTTTTTGCCTATCTGACATTTCCCTTTTCCATTTCTTCAAGCGGGAACTGCGGGAGGGCTTCTATCAGCTTCTTTGTGATGGACTGGCGCATATCTTCGTTGATTTCCTGTTTCGTGCTTCCGTCCGGCTGTCTGACCGCTACCGTCGATAGCCTGTCGATTTCGTCCTTGTAGCACTCCACGACTTTCTCCACCGCCCATTTTTCCCCGGCAACGGCGGCGCGTATGGTTTCATATTCCGGCATTTTCTGGTTTTCCATGCTCAACGCTCCTCTGCTTTTTGATAGCCCTATCATAGCACAGCGGCGGGGATTTTGCTATCCTTATCCGCGCTCTGTTCCCTTTTCCCGTTCCGGCTGCCTGTCTGCCTGTAAAATGCTGTCAATGTTCTGCTTGATAATATCGTATTCCCGGACTTTCTTTTTCAGCTTCCCATAGTCGGCATAAAGGGCTTCTTTCTGCGCTTGGAGGGCTTCATATTCCGATTGCAGCGCGGCAAGGTTCGGGAGCTTTGCAATGCCCGCCGCTTTCAGCGACCTTGCGGCGGCTTCATGTAGGATAATCGCCTGTTCCTGTCCGGCGCGGTACTTCTCCCTGTTCCTTGCCTTGCGGTATGCGTCATAGACGGGCTTTGTCTTTTGGTAGGTGGAAACATTCTTGATAAGCACCGCCATGTCCGCAAGCCGCTTTTCCGCGTCCTTCAATGCGTCTGCCGCCTGTCCGCTTTCCGCTGCCATTTCTTCAATCCGGCTGACTAAATCCGCGTACTGTTCAATCTTATGTTCCGTCAAGAAATTCATGGTCTTTGCTGCCTGTTTCAGATTGTGGATTTTCGCCCACTGTTCATAGCCCTTACTCTGCGCCGCCTTGATACTGTTCTCAATGTCGATAAGCAGCGAAACGCCGCGCTGCTCTCTGGGGGCTTTCGCCGCCTTTGCCCGTCTGCCCGCTATCCGTTCCCTTATGGCTTCCTCTGTATAATCCGCGCCGAGGGTTTTAAGACGGGTGAAGCGTTCCTGTCCGGGGGCGCGGCATGACACATATTTCCCCGGCTTTATCTCATAGCCCGCCGCCTGTAACCGCTGCAACAATTCCTCAAAACTGGAAACTTGGGGGATAAGCGCGTCAACGGCAATCTTTAGCTTGCCTTTCCAACTTGTACCCGTCTTTTCTGCCTGGTACTCCGCATAGCTCTTTCCCTTGCTGCCCTTGCCGGGAACGACGACGGACAAGCCATTTTCCCGACACAGCTTGTCGCTCATGTTCCGTATGCCGTAATAGCTCCTTTTGTTGGAATTATATTTGCGGTGGTCTACGAAATTTACGGCGCAGAAAATAATGTGATTGTGGACGTGTCCTTTGTCAATGTGCGTCGTGAGTACATATTCATGCTGCCCCTTTGTTACCGCGTCGGCAAGCTGCTTTCCGATTTCATGGGCTTTCTGAT
>ERZ831634.3578-NODE-3578-length-11472-cov-5.634843_pt1 | contig 11472 bp, 10 predicted proteins | sample MGYA00519953_ERZ831634 | MGnify/ENA primary metagenome ERZ831634 (study PRJEB31850, sample SAMEA3708718) | human gut metagenome | biome: human gut; feature: human-associated habitat; material: faeces | place: China | collected 2014 ...
CTGTGATCCTGTCGGATCAAGATAAGTTGTTCCCATGCCCATGTCATGTGCTGCCACTTCAAATGCACAACGTGTTCTTGTACTTGTCTTTTCAAAAATCAGCGCTACATTCATGCCTCTGTATTTATCGACCGGAATACCTTTTTTCTTCTTATCCTTTAAGTCTGCCGCCAGATCAAGCAGGTAAGTAATCTCCTCTGGTGTATAGTCAAGCAGTTTTAAAAAATCTCTTCCTTTTAAATTCATCGCAAACCTCATTTCTGCTGCGGCTGCAGCGGCTGTCTTGTAAAGCTGACATTCATCATTAGTATAAATTTTCAAAACATAATTGTCAAGAAAAAAGGATATATTAGTCTAATACCAGTTTCCCATTTACTACATGATAATCACGATAACGGTGGCGAAGCAGCTTTTTTCTCATATACGAAAACGTGTACGCTTCTCCTTTTGCTGCTGTCATCTTTAACAGGTATTCCAGCAGGAAACGAGTTTCATCATTCATCACATAAACATCCTTTGCACGTGCATAATATTCCCATGCACTGCGGCATGTATAATTTTCCTTCTGGTAATTACGGCTTGCACTGATTCTGTCAATTACCATCTCTGCAACAAAACGCTTTGGCATCTTAGCTCCTATAAAACCATCTTTAGGATTGACAGCGTAATCGATCCAATATTCAAAATGATGGCGGTTGCGTCCCTTATGATGCAGCCAGCCCTGTGAATATCCTTTTTCTTCTTTTTCGCGATTGATCGGACTTCTTTTTCCGCCCTCATAAAATGTTCACAGCACTCAGAATCTGCGGCTAATTTTTTGCGCCTGCGGGCAACACAATGTCCGTAATTCAGAGGCACATATACTCCTGCACTGAGCACATAGTGCTGACGGAAATGTGTACATTGGGAGCAATCTAATTCGCTCATATCATCACCTCAATTTCGATTTTACTATCATATAATAGTAAAATCAATAGGAACATATGATAGTAGATATAATTTTTGTGGGTGATGTTTATGTTCCATTTAAGATTGCGTGATTTGCGCGAAGACAACGATCTCACGCAAAAAGAAGTAGCCGCTTATCTTGGCATAGATCAGCGCACATACAGCAATTATGAAACGGAAAAGCGCTCTATGCCGATGGAGCAGTATCGCAGTCTTGCTATTTTCTACAAGACCAGTGTGGATTATTTAGTTGGATTGACAGATTCCAATGAGCCGTATCCCAGAACAAAGTGAAAACGGCGGCGAGCGCAGCAATGCCGCCCTGGCAGGCACTATCGAAACGGAATTATCCAAAGTAGGCGCAGTGCTTACCGGAAGTGCCATGGAGTGGATAATCCAAAAAGGAGGGGCAAGGCCCCTCCCTTTTGGTCGTTAGGGGTGCAGGGGCGAGATCGAAACGCCCCTGCCGTTCTCTTGGGGGATCAAAAGGGGGCCTTCTCTCACGTGAGAGAAGGCCCCCCTTTGCCCCGCGCAGTCCCATGACAATGGGACATTTCCCCGCGGCGAGGGAAATCACTTCAATGTATTCACCGTGCCGAGGAAGAGCGGCAGACCGTCCACGCCGGTGATCATAAAGGCAAACGGCCGGTTCAGATTCATCTCCACCACTGGAAGCTCTTCGGGCATGGCGGCGGTGGCATCCGCCGTGACGGCCGTGAACGCCGCGGCCTCGCAACCCTTTTCGTCCACCTTGACGCGCGCGGCGTGCTGCACCTGCGTCACGGCGACGCTCTCGTCGAACTTGTCTTTGTCGACGAGGGGCGAGAAGTCCGCCTTGTTGAAGTCGAACACATCCGTGACGCCCATCGCCTTGAGCGCGTCGGTCAGCTCCAGATTGGAATCCACGTCGAACTTCGGCACGCTCCAGTGGATCTCCGCACTCGGCAGCGCAGCGTCCATGTCGTAGGCCATCAGTCCGCCCACGACCTCACCATTGGCAAGCAGGCTCTCGAGCGTCGTCCCCTCATCCGGCAGCAAAAAGCGCATCGACTGCCCGCCGCGGAAGCCGAGCTCCGCCACGGTGTAGTTCTCGCCGCGATAGTACGCGGCGCGGTCGTCCGTGCGGTGCATAAAGTCGACGGTCTGCTTCTCGCCGCTTGCCGCGGTAAATGTGTCCTTCTTCGTCGCATCCTTCCAGAATTCGTCGCGCCACTGGTCCTTAAAATAGAGCGTCGTCAAAAGGAGCATCACGGTCTCGGGCTTCGTCTGGATCTCGCCCGCCGCGTCCTGCAAGAGATTGCCCGTGTTCTCATTGATCCATTCGCCGATGGCCTTGTCCGTCTTCTCATCTCCCATCGGAGCGGAGAACGTCGAAGCAAGGTACTGCTCGGCGAGCACCTGCAACGTCTCTTCATTATAGGGGACGTTCTCATTCAGCCACACGGAACTGCCGAGCAGCGTCTTTCCCGTCGAGGTCTCGCCGTAGAGATTGCGCCAGACATAGTTGCCCGCAGCGCGCGGCGCATCGGTATTTTCAAGGCCTAAAAGCGACAAGAGCTGTGCGCGGCTGTCGCCGTCCGTCGTCTCGCTGAGCATCGCAAAGGCAAGATACAGGTTTGCGGGCGAGAGAACGGTGTTCTCCTCCGCCGAAAGCAGCGTGCCCGTCTCCTGTGTGAAGTGCAGGAATGCCGCGGGGTAGCTCGTGCCCTTGCTGCGCAGCGCCTTGAGCGCATCGTAATAGGCATTGCTGCGCGCGTCCCAGTCCTCCCAGATCTTCTCCTGCGCCTTTTCATAGGCATCCGCGCCCATCTTGTCATAGTCGATGGTGCTGAATGCCTCGTCAAGCTCACTCTCGTTCGGCATGGCGGGCAGCACGGGATAGTCCGCCGTCTTCACGGCGAGGTCCTGCAAATACTGCGCGGCAATGGGGTCTTTTTTCACATTGTCCTCCTCTTTTTCATTTCGGATCGTCGTTCCGTTGTCTCCGCAGGCGGCGAAGGACAGGACCATCGCCGCGGCGATCAGCAGCGTTAAGAATCGTTTCATGTCGGATGTACCTCCGTTTCGGGATTTGTTATATTAGACGGCGCGGATGGAAAAAAGTTCCCGTTTTGTCAAAAATAGCATGCCGCCCTTTTACGAAACGGGCGAATGTGGTATACTTTCAAAAATATTTTCTCTTTTGTGTAACGCAAACGGCAAAAAAGTTGTCTTTTCCCCATGATGGCAGACAACAGAAAGGAGCGAACCTATGGACGACCATGAGATCGTCGACCTCTACTGGCAGCGGGACGAGCACGCCATCGAAGCCACCGCCGCCAAATACGAAAGCTATTGCATGAAAATTTCGCAAAACATTTTATCTGACCGCGCCGACAGCGAGGAAAACGTCAACGACACGTACTTACACGCCTGGCAGGCCATGCCGCCGCAAAGGCCCGCGATTCTCTCGGCCTTTCTCGGCAAGATCGCGCGCAATCTGGCGCTGAACCGCTATAAGGCGAGGTCGGCGCAGAAGCGTCAGGGCGACGCCTTCGCGCTCTCGCTCGACGAGCTGGACGACTGCGCACCCGCCCTGTCCTCGCCCGACGGCGAGGCCACGGCAGCAGAGCTCGGCCGCAGCATCAGCGCGTTTCTGCGCACGCAGAGCGAAGAGGTGCGCAGCATGTTCATCCTGCGCTATTTCTACTGCGAACCGGTCGAAGCGCTGGCCGCGCGCTTTCACTGCGGCGAGAGCCGCATCAAAACCACGCTCCTGCGCACGCGCAGAAAGCTCAAGGAGCATCTCATCAAGGAGGGATACTGTGAAGCATGAAGTTCTGACCCGCGCCATAGGCGAGCTCGACGATGAGCTCATCGCGGACGCCTACGCCTACAAGCCGCGCAAACGGTACGCCCTCCCGCGTTTTCTTGCCGCTGCGGCGTGCCTCGTGCTCGTGCTGGCCGCCGCCCTGGCGATGACGCGCGACACCTTACCGGCTGAGATCAAGGTCGAAGGCGCAGCACTCTCCTCAATCCCCATTCCCATCAGTCAGCCCGCAGCGATGGCGCTCGACGCGCGCGGCAGTCTGAGCGGCCCGCTCAGTCCGATGCTCACCATCGAGAGCAAATCGGGCGAGGCCGTGACCGTTACGGTGTCGGATGGCGTGCTGACCCAGTCTCTTTACTCGCTGCAGGAGGAGTTCACCTCCTACACCGTCTCCGGCAAGGTGCAGCTTTGCTGGACCATCGAAGAGCCGGACACGGGTACGGTTTACACGCTCTCTCTCGACGGCGCGCCCGCCGTCACACTGCGCTACGACGAGGCCAACGGCTATTGGGCCGCCGCGCGGGCGTAAGCATCCCATTCCACATTACTATTGACAACACACAACATTTTGGAGGTAAATTTCCATGAAAAAGTTTCTCACCCTGCTGCTGGCCGCAGCGATGACTCTCTCCCTCGCCGCCTGCGGCAGCAAGACGGATGACAATAGCGGCAATAACAGCCAGCCCGCGAGCGCTCTCGAGCTGCTGAACGCCGTATGGGCCAACTACAGCGACGACGACAAGTTCCCTGCTGCCGGCGGCGACTTTGATGAGGCGAATATGACCGAGGACGCGCCCGGTAACTTCTCCGTCGAAGACGGAGACGCACTTGACTACTCTCTCTCCTTCCCCGCCGCGGACGCAGGCAAGCTCTCCGACGCCGCGTCCCTCACCCACATGATGAACGCCAACACCTTCACCGCGGGCGCGTTCCATGTTGCGAGCTCTTCCGACGTTGACAGTGTCGTCTCCGACCTCAAGGACAACATCATGAACCGCCAGTGGATGTGCGGCTTTCCCGACAAGCTTGTCATCCTGACGCTCGGCGACTATGTCATCTCCTGCTACGGCGCGGAGGACCTTGTCGACCAGTTCAGCGAAAAAGTCACCGAGGCCTTTGCCGATGCTGCTGTCGTCTGCGACGAGGCCATCGCCTGATTTGATCTTCTGAAAGGCGGAGAAGTTTATGCTCTTTTCCAGCGTTCCCTTTCTCTTTTACTTTCTGCCTGCGGCGCTGCTAATCTACTTTGCAGCGCCGCGGCAGCTGAAAAACGCGGTGCTGCTGCTCGCAAGCCTCTTTTTCTATGCCTGGGGCGAGCCGAAATATATGCTGCTCATGCTCGTCTCCATCGTGCAGGGCTATGGTTTCGGCCTGCTGATTGAAAAGCACCACGGGCAAAAGGCGTCGAAGGTCTTTCTGACGCTCTCGATCCTTGTGAGCCTTGGGCTTCTCGGCTATTTTAAGTACGCGGACTTTTTTCTCTCCAGCGTCAACGCCGTCACAGGGCTCTCCCTGCCGCTTTTGAAGCTGAGCCTGCCCATCGGCATCAGCTTCTACACCTTTCAGGTATTGAGCTACGTCATCGACGTCTACCGCGGCGAAACGGCGGCGCAGCGAAATTTTATCGACCTCGCCGCCTATGTTTCGCTCTTCCCCCAGCTCATCGCGGGGCCGATCGTGCGCTATTCCGACGTCGCCGCGGAGCTCAAAAGCCGCACGCACAGCGTCTCCGCCGCGGCGGAGGGCGTGCGCCGCTTTACGGTCGGCTTTGCCAAGAAAATTCTGCTCGCCAACCAGTTCGGCGCGCTCGCGAGCGCCTACAAGTCGACGCAGGACGCGAGCGTCCTCTTCGTCTGGCTCTACGCGCTCGCGTTTCTGCTCCAAGTCTATTTCGACTTTTCGGGCTACAGCGATATGGCCATCGGCCTCGGGCGGATGCTGGGCTTCCACTTCCCTGAAAACTTCAACTACCCCTATATTTCAGCGAGCATCACGGAGTTCTGGCGCAGGTGGCACATGTCGCTTGGCTCGTGGTTCCGCGACTACCTCTATATCCCTCTCGGCGGCAGCCGGAAGGGTAAGGCGCGTCAGCTGTTGAACATTCTGATCGTCTGGCTCGCGACGGGCCTGTGGCACGGGGCGGCGTGGACGTTCGTGCTGTGGGGACTGTGGTTCGCGGTCCTGCTGCTTCTTGAAAAGCTGGCGCTGCTGCCGGTGCTCGAAAAGCACCGCGTGCTCGGCCATGTGTACACGCTCTTTTTCGTCACGCTCGGCTTCGTGCTTTTCGACGCAGACAGCGCCGCGCAGGCGGTCTCGCGCATCAGCGCGATGCTCGGCGCAGGCGGACTGCCGCTGTCGAGCACGCAGGCGGTCTACTACCTTAAAAGCTATGGCCCGCTGCTCGTGCTCGGTATCCTCTGCGCAACACCGCTGCCGAAGATGATCGTCGCAAAGCTGCGCAAATCCAAAGGCGCAGCGACGGCGCTCGATGTGCTCGAGCCGCTGTTTGTACTGATTCCTCTGCTGCTCGGCACGGCATTTTTAGTGGACGGGTCGTTCAACCCGTTCCTCTACTTCCGCTTTTAAGGAGGGCATCGCATGAATCGAAAAATCAAAGACGTCCTCACCCTCGGCATCGCGGCAGCGTTCGTGCTTATGTTCGCGCTGTGGGGCATTTGCAAGAGCGACGACGCCGTGTCGGAAAGCGAGCGCCGCCCGCTCAAGCAGTTCCCGACGCTGAATGCGGAAGAAGTACTCTCCGGACGCTTCCAGTCGAATTTTGAGAGCTACACGCTCGACCAGTTCCCGCTGCGCGACGAGTTCCGCACACTCAAGGCCCTGTCCGTCCGCGATTTATTTGGCGAGAAAGACAACAACGGCATCTACGTCGCGGACGGCTACGCCGCGAAGCTCGACGACACGATCCACGAGGATTCGCTCGACCACGCGGCCGACCGCTTCCGCTACGTGTACGAAACGTATCTCAAAGATACGGGCGTAAACGTCTACCTCTCCGTCATCCCCGACAAGAATTACTTTTTGGCCGCCGAAAACGGCTATCCCGCGATGGATTACGAGAAGTTCTTTGCGCTCATGCGCCAAAAGGTCGACTTTGCGGACTATATCGACCTGACGGGCACGCTGTCGCTCTCATCCTATTACCGCACCGACCTCCACTGGCGGCAGGAAATGCTTGCCCCCACGGCCAAGGCGCTGGCAGATGCGATGGGCGTCTCACTCACCGTGGACTTTACCGAGGTCACGCTTGATACGCCGTTTTACGGTGTGTACCGCGGGCAGTCGGCACTGCCAATGGAGCCCGACGGTCTCTCCTACCTCACAAACAGCGTCATTGAAGGCTGCCGCGTGTACGACTACGAAAACAGCGAATATCTCCCCGTTTACACGCTCGAAAAGGCGGACGGCAGCGACCCGTATGAAATTTTCCTCTCGGGCCCGAAGTCGCTGCTGCGCATCGAGAATCCGAACGCGCAGGCGGAGCGCAGGCTCCTCGTGTTCCGCGATTCGTTCGCCGCGAGTTTACTTCCGCTGCTCGCGGAGGGGTACAGCGAGATCACGCTTGCCGACATCCGCTACCTCTCCCCCTCAATGCTCGGAAAATTCATCGACTTTACCGCGCAGGACGTGCTGTTTCTTTACAGCACGAGCGTGCTGAACGACAGCGACACGATCAAGTGATGCAAAACGGGACGCAAGCGCCGTGACCGGCGTTCACGTCCCGTTTTCTTTTTTGTCCGCAAAATTTTTTCACAACGCAGCACATAAGCATAATGCCCGCCCCTGCCGTTTCCGGCAAGGGCGGGTTCAGGCTAAATATAGCACAGCCGTTTTCTTCATGCAAGAAAAAGTTGCCGCACTTTCATAATTTCGTTCACACCGCACATCCCGTCCCACTAAAGTGAGGGGAAAGTTGGAAAAACAAAGTATTGACGCTGCTTGCCCCGATGAAGTATCATTACTTATCAAATTTTTTATTTCGAAACAGGAGGTCTGGATCATGAGTGAAGCGACTCGCATTCCCGAGCTTTTTGGCTCTCTGGTGTTCAATGAACGCACAATGGAGCAGTATGTGCCGCAGAGCGCCATGGACGTTTGGCGCGGCTGCTTAAAGAGCGGGCAGCCTCTTCCCCTTTCCGCGGCAAATGAGATCGCCGACGCGATGAAGACCTGGGCGCTGGAGCATGGCGCAACGCATTTCACGCACTGGTTCCAGCCCTTGAGCGGCGTGACGGCGGAAAAGCACGACAGCTTTATCAACAACGCCGGCGGCGGCCGCGTGATGATGGACTTTTCCGGCAAGGAGCTGGTGCGTGGCGAGCCCGACGCGTCCTCCTTCCCCAACGGCGGCCTGCGCGCCACGTTTGAAGCCCGCGGCTACAGCGCTTGGGACCCCACGGCGTTTGCCTTCATCAAAGATGGCAGCCTTTGCATCCCGACGGTGTTCTGCTCCTACAGCGGCGACGCGCTCGACAAGAAGACGCCGCTGCTGCGCTCCATAGCCGCGGTCGACCGCGCGGCGGTGCGCGTGCTCAAGTTATTTGGCGACGACGCGGAAAAGGTCACGCCGCAGATTGGCGCGGAGCAGGAGTATTTCCTCATCGACCGCAAGCTGTACTTAAAGCGCATGGACCTGCGCCTGTGCGGCCGCGCCCTGTTCGGCGCAAAGCCCCCGAAAGGTCAGGAGTTGGACGACCACTACTTCGGCGCGTTCCGTCCCCGCGTGGCCGCCTACATGAAAGAGCTCGATGAAGAGCTGTGGAAGCTCGGCGTGCTCTCCAAGACCAAGCACAACGAGGTCGCCCCCGGCCAGCACGAGATGGCCCCCATCTACACCGACGCCAACACCGCGAGCGACCAGAACCAGCTCGTCATGGAGACGATGAAAAAGGTCGCCGAGCGCCACAACCTTGTGTGCCTGCTGCACGAAAAGCCCTTCGCGGGCGTCAACGGCTCGGGCAAGCACGTTAACTGGTCGCTCTCGACCGACACTGGCAAAAACCTCTTCTCCCCCGGCAAGACGCCGAGCCAGAACGCCGTGTTCCTGCTGGTGCTCGCCGCGTTCATCAAGGGCGTGGATGAGTATCAGGAGCTTCTGCGCTGCTCCGTCGCCTTCGCGGGCAACGATCACCGTCTCGGCGCGCAGGAAGCGCCCCCGGCTGTCATCTCCGTCTTCCTCGGCACCGAGCTTGAGGGCATCATCGATGCCATCGTCGGCGAAAACGACTACACCGCGCCCGAGCACAAGTCCCTGCGCATCGGCGTGGACGTGCTCCCCGCCATCCCGCAGGATACGACCGACCGCAACCGAACCTCGCCCGTCGCCTTCACCGGCAATAAGTTTGAGTTCCGCATGCCCGGCTCCTCGCAGTCCATCGCGGGCCCGGTCACGATCCTCAACACCATCATGGCCGAAGAGCTCGACGAATTCTACGCGCAGCTCAAGGACGCGCCGGACTTCACCGCCGCGCTCCACAAGCTGATCCGCGACACGTTCTCCGCCCACCGCCGCATCATCTTCAACGGCAACGGCTATGAAGAGGCCTGGATCAAGGAGGCTGAAAAGCGCGGCCTTGCCAACCTGCACAACACCGCCGAGGCGCTGCCGACCTACATCCTGCCCAAGAACATTGAGCTGCTGACGCGCCAGGGCGTTTACAGCAAGGAAGAAATTTTCTCCCGCCACGAAGTTCATATCGAGAAGTACTGCAAGGTCATCCGCATCGAGGCCGCAACGCTTGTTGACATGGTCCAGCACGGCATTCTCAACGCCGCTTCCGAATACGAAGCCGCGCTGTGCAACACCATCGCCGCCAAGCGCGCCGCCGCGCCGGAGCTGACCTGCCACGTCGAATCCTCGCTCGCCAACGCCATCGGCTCGCTCAACGAGCAGCTGCTCGAAGAGACCATCGGCCTCAAGACGGCGCTCGAGACCGTCTCCGACGACGCAGAGCCCGAAACGCTCCTGCACTACTACCACGACGAGGTCGAAAAGCGCACGAATGACGTGCGCAAGACCGTCGACAAGCTGGAAGTGCTCACAGCGTCGAAATACTGGCCGTACCCGACGTTCTGCGAATTACTCTTCTCCGTGTAAGTCAAAAAGGACGCTCTTTCGAGCGTCCTTTTTGAAGTGGAGTTTTGCTTTATCGCAGCAGTTTCATTTTTCTTTGACAGGGGAGGAAGAAAATCTATGAAGTACATTTTTGTCACCGGCGGCGTGGTGTCGGGGCTGGGCAAGGGCATCTGCGCGGCGTCGCTCGGGCGTCTCTTAAAACAGTGCGGGCTGAAGGTCAAAAACCAGAAGTTCGACCCGTATCTCAACGTCGACCCCGGCACGATGAGCCCGTATCAGCACGGCGAGGTCTTCGTCACGGACGACGGCGCGGAGACCGACCTGGACCTCGGCCACTACGAACGCTTTGTCGACGAGGCGCTGGACGAGAAATCCTCCGTGTCCTCGGGCAAAATTTTCTGGAGCGTTCTCAACCGCGAGCGTCAGGGCGGTTATCTTGGCGGCACGGTGCAGATCATCCCGCATGTGACCGATGAGATCAAGCGCCGCATTTACGACATGGACGACGGCGAGACCGACGTTGCCATTTCCGAGATCGGCGGCACGGTCGGCGATATCGAGAGCCAGCCGTTTTTGGAGGCCATCCGTCAAGTCGCGGCCGAGCGCGGGCGCGAAAATGTGCTCTTCATCCACGTGCCGCTCATCGTGACTATTCCCGGCAGCGGCGAGCTCAAGAGCAAGCCCACGCAGCACTCGGTCAAGGAACTCCTGAGCGAGGGCATCCAGCCGGACGTTCTCGTCGTGCGCACGGATGAGCCCATCACAGACGACATCCGCCGCAAGATCGCGCTCTTCTGCAACGTGGAGCCCGACTGCGTCATCCAGAACGCAACGGCGTCCACGCTCTACGAGGTGCCGTTGCTGCTTGAGCACGAGGGCCTTTGCCGCGTGGTGTGCCGCAAGCTGCACCTTGACTGCGGTGAACCTGACATGACCGAGTGGCGCGCGCTGGTCGACAAGATCCACGGCGTGCACCGTCATGTGCGCATCGCGCTCGTCGGCAAATACGTCGGCCTGCACGACGCCTATTTGAGCGTCGTTGAGTCGCTCTTCCACGCGGGCACGGCCTGCGACGCGAGCGTCGAAATTCAGTGGGTCGACTCCGAAACGCTGACGAGCGACAACATCGCGCAGAAGCTCTGCGGGTGCAGCGGCATCTTAGTCCCCGGCGGCTTTGGCGACCGCGGCATCGAGGGCATGATCTTAGCCGCGCAGTACGCGCGCGAGCGCGGCATCCCGTACCTCGGCATCTGCCTCGGCATGCAGATCGCAGTCATCGAATTTGCGCGCCATGTGCTCTCATGGGACGACGCGACGAGCGCGGAGTTCTCCTCCACGACGGCGCATCCCGTCATCGCGCTCATGCCCGAGCAGGTCGGCGTGACGGCCAAGGGCGGCACGATGCGCCTCGGCAAGTACCCCTGCGTGCTCGAAGAGGGCTCGCTCTCCCGCGCGCTCTACGATGCGCCCGAGATCTGGGAGCGCCACCGCCACCGCTACGAGTTCAACAACGACTTCCGGCAGGAGATGCAGGACGCCGGTCTGGTCATCTCCGGCACCAGCCCGGACGGCCGTCTGGTGGAGACCGTGGAGCTGCCCGGCCGTGACTTCCATCTGGGCG
>ERZ831634.3583-NODE-3583-length-11452-cov-2.889269_pt1 | contig 11452 bp, 8 predicted proteins | sample MGYA00519953_ERZ831634 | MGnify/ENA primary metagenome ERZ831634 (study PRJEB31850, sample SAMEA3708718) | human gut metagenome | biome: human gut; feature: human-associated habitat; material: faeces | place: China | collected 2014 ...
CTGTCCAGGAAAGCGATTTTGGAAAAGTCGCTGGAAAACTATGGATATATTCTGATTGCGGAGAATCTGGACGAGGCCATTGCGGCGGTGAACGCACTGGCCGGTGAGGCGGCGGGCATGGAGCACAGCCAGCTGGTGCATCGCTTCCTGCAGGTGCAGGAGCGGGTGGAGGAGCTGGCCAACAAGCTCTTCATCTTCTGCAGCCTTCGGTGCAGCGCCAACACCGCCGATACCAAGGCCAACAGTCTGGGCGACCAGCTCAGCGCCAAGCTTAGCGGCTGCGCCGCCGCCAACGCCTCCCTGCGCCGGACGGTGGCGGAGCTGGAGGATCTGGATGCCATCATGGACGCCGACCCGGCGCTGGAGCCCTATCGCTTCCTGCTGGAGTCCATCCGCCGGGACAGCAAGTACCTGCTCACCGACCGGGAGGAGGAGCTGTTCGCCCGGATGAACATCTCCGGTGCTTCGGCGTGGGAGAGCCTGCGGGATAACCTCACCAGCAGCGTGAAGGTGGAGTACGACGGCGGCATCACCAACCTGTCCGCCATCCGCAATTTGGCCTACGATCCCGATCCCGTCGTCCGCAAGAGCGCCTATGAGGCGGAGCTGGCGTGCTATGACAAGATCAAGGACTCCGTGGCCTATGCCCTCAACAGCATCAAGCTGCAGGTCATCAACGAGTGCCAGGTCCGGGGCTATGCCTCCCCGCTGGATAAGGCCCTGTATCAGAGCCGCATGAAGCGGGAGACGCTGGATGCCCTGCTGGGGGCCATGGATGAGTATCTGCCCAAGTTCTGGCAGTATCTGCGGGCCAAGGGCAAGGCGCTGGGCCACGAGAACGGCCTGCCTTGGTACGAGCTGTTCGCCCCCATGGGCAAGAGCGACAAGAAGTACACCACACAGGATGCCAAGGACTATCTGCTGAACATCTTCGGCGGCTTCGACAGCCAGCTTCACGACATGGTGGAGCGTGCCTTCGACGAGGCGTGGATCGACTTCTATCCCCGCAACGGCAAGGTGGGCGGAGCCTTTGACTGCGGCGTACCCAGCGCCAAGCAGAGCCGGGTGCTCACCAACTTCGACGGCGCCTTCGGTGATATTGTGACGCTGGCCCATGAGCTGGGCCATGCCTTCCACGATCAGCAGGTGTTCTCCCACCCGCTGGTGTGCCAGGAGTACACCATGCCTGTGGCAGAGACGGCCTCCACCTTCAACGAGGTGCTCACCGTCAGCGCCGCCATCGATGCCGCCGAGAGCGATGACGAGAAGTTGGCTCTGATCGAGAGCCAGCTGTCCGACGCCTGCCAGATCATCTGCGACATCTACTCCCGGTATCTGTTCGAGTCCGCCGTGTTTGCCGCCCGGCCGGAGGAGTTCCTGGATCCCGACCGCCTGTGCCAGATGATGCTGGAGGCCCAGAAGAAGGCCTACGGCGACGGGCTGGATCAGACCTGCCTGCACCCGTATATGTGGCTGTGCAAGGGCCACTATTACAGCGGCAGCCTGAGCTTCTACAACTTCCCCTATGCCTTCGGCGGCCTGTTTGCCCGTGGCCTGTATGCCAAGTATCAGCAGGAGGGCAAGGACTTCGTGCCGCTGTATAAGAAGATGCTCCACGCTACCTCCGTCACCTGCGTGGAGGATACCGCCAAGATCGCCGGCATCGACCTGACGGATAAGGCCTTCTGGCGGCAGGGACTCCAGTCTCTGGCCGATGAGATCGACCTGTTCTGCCAGCTGGTGAAGTAAACCGTATTCCCCGAGCATAACCCCCCTGTCCGCCGCAAGGCGGTCAGGGGGGTTGTCTTTTGGAAGGAGATGGCACCACCATCGCCGCTTTGATGGGCTTTTCCCGGTTCGTCAGCGGATTTTGCTTGAAACAGGGGGGATAGCCTGCTATAATAAATTAGTTATTATATGCAAACATGAAAGAGGTGAGCGACTCGTGTACCTTCGGGCTTTGGAAATCCAGGGCTTCAAGAGCTTCCCTGATAAGACGGTGCTGAACTTCGGTGAGGACATCACGGCCATCGTGGGGCCAAACGGCTCCGGCAAGTCCAATATCTCCGACGCCATCCGCTGGGTCATGGGCGAGCAGAACAGCCGCCAGCTGCGGGGAGCCAAGATGGAGGACGTGATCTTCGGCGGCACGGAGAAGCGCAGCCAGATGGGCTTTGCACAGGTGACGCTGGTCATCGACAACACGGAGCACATCTTCCCCGGCCGGGACGAGGCGGAGGTGGCTGTCACTCGCCGCTACTACCGCAGCGGGGAGTCGGAATATTACATCAACCGCCAGTCCGTGCGTCTTAAGGATGTCAACGAGCTGTTTATGGACACCGGCATGGGCAGGGAGGGCTACTCCATCATCGGACAGGGCAAGATCGACGAGATCCTGTCCGTCAAAAGCGGTGAGCGCCGTGAGGTGTTCGAGGAGGCGGCGGGCATCAGCAAGTACCGCCACCGCAAGGAGGAGTCGGAGCGCAAGCTCCAGCGGACGGAGGAGAATCTGGTCCGCATCAACGACAAGATCGCTGAGCTGGAGCTGCAGGTGGAGCCCCTGCGGAAGCAGGCGGAGACGGCGAAGAAGTATCTGGTGCTGCGGGACGAGCTGCGGGTGTTGGAGATCAGCGTGTGGCTGGAAAATCTTCAGGCCCTGAAGGTCAAGGCCCGGAAGCTGGAGGCGGATCACCAGTCCGCCTGTCAGGATAAGCAGCGGGCGCAGGCGGCGCTGGATGAGGTGTATGCCGCCGCAGAGACCTGCGTGGAGCAGGTGCAGCAGAACGATATGCAGGCCGAGGCCCTCCGGGGCCGGATGTCCGGACTGGAGACGGCTGCCGGGGAGGAGGACGCCGCCATCGCCGTGCTGCAGACGGGGGTGGATCATAATCAGGAGTCCATGACCCGGCTGGAGCGGGAGATGGCCGACAGCAGCAGCCGCACGGAGGATCTGCAGGGGCAGATGGATGCCCTCACCCGGCGCACGGAGGAGATCGACCGCCGGACGCAGGAGCTGACCGGCGAGCTGGAGGGCTGGATGCAGCAGCTGCAGTCCATGACTCAGCGTGCCGGCAGCGCCGTCCGCGAGGCGGAGGCCCTGCGGGCCAGAGAGACGCTGGCCACGGCGGCTGCCGCCGATGGAAGGGCGCAGCTGTCAGGACTGGAGGCCCAGTCTCAGGCGGCCCGCACCCGACTGGAGGAGGTGGACCGTGAGCTGGAGCAGCTGCAGGAGCGCCGCCAAACCGAGGAGAGCGCAGCAGCGGAGAACCGTAAGGTGCTGGAGGAGGCCCGTGAGGAGGCCGCAGCGGCGGAGAACGTCATTCAGGGCCACAGCCTGAAAATGGGCGGGCGACAGCGCCGGGCGCAGGAAAGCGCCCAGCAGCGGGAGCAGCTGAGCCGTCAGGCGGCGGCCATGGAGGATCGCATCCGCCTGCTGACGGAGATGGAGAAGGAGTACGAGGGCTTTTCCCGTGCGGTGAAGCTGGTGATGCAGGCGGCGGACAAGGGCGGCCTGCGGGGCGTACATGGCCCGGTGGCCAGCCTCATGACCACGCAGGAGCAATACACCGTGGCCATCGAGATCGCCTTGGGCGGCGCCCTGCAAAATATCGTGGTGGACACGCAGAACGATGCTAAGTCCGCCATCGGCTACCTGAAGCAGCGGGACGGCGGACGAGCCACCTTCCTGCCTCTGGACGCTGTCCGGGGGGAGAAGCTGCGGGAGAGCCGCATCGAGGAGGAGTACGGCTTCGTGGGCGTTGCCTCGGAGCTGGTGCAGTATGAAAAGCGCTACGACGGCGTGTTCCAGAACCTGCTGGGGCGCACGGTGGTGGTGGAGGATCTGGACTGCGGCGTCACCATGGCCCGGCGGTACCAGAACCGCTTCCGTATCGTGACGCTGGACGGGCAGGTCATCAACCGGGGCGGCTCCATGACCGGCGGCAGCGTCAGCCGCAGCGCCGGTGTACTGTCCCGTGCCAACGAGCTGCAGCGGCTGGCAGGTCAGCTGGAGCAGCTGCGTGGGCAGCTGGCGGATGCCGACCGCCGGGCGCAGGAGACGGGCCGTGAGCTGCAAAAGGCCCAGTATGAGCTGGATGTGGCCAAGGAGCAGCAGCGGGCGGCAGCCCAACAGGTGCTGACACTGGAGGGCCGGCAGGAGCACCATGAGATCCTGCTGGAGAATCTGCGTCTGTCTCAGGACGGCCTGCAGCAGGAGCGGGAGACTTTGACCCGGCGCCTACAGGAGCAGGAGACGCAGATGCAGGCGGTGCGTCAGGAGATCGCCGCCCACGAGGGCGAGGCGGAGCGCCTGTCCCGTCAGGCGGAGGAGAGCCGGGCCGGGCAGAGCGACCTACAGACCCGGACAGATGAGATCTCCGGCCAGATCACCGAGCATAAGACGGCGCTGGCGGCGCTGGCGGCGGAGCGGGAGACCTCACTCCACAGCCGCCGGGAGTTGGAGCGTCTGCAGGTCCAGATGCATACCGACCGGGCCGGACGGGAGGCGCTGCTGGAGCGGTTCCGCCGGTCCAATGAGGAAGCCGGCCGGGAGATGAATATCCACCGGCAGAAGGCGGAAGAGCTGCGGACCCAGTGCCGCCAGCTGAAGGAGCAGCTGGCATCGCTGGCGGCGGAGAAGCTGGAGCTGGAGCGCCGCCGCACCCAGCAGAATCAGGAGATGCAGCGCTGCAATGAGGAGGTCCTCCACACGGAGCGTGAGGTGGCCCGGCTGGAGCAGCAGAAAAACGCCGCCGCCATGGAGGAGAAGAACATTCTGGATAAGCTGTGGGAGCGGTATGAGCTGAGCCATTCCGAAGCCCAGAGCCAACGCATGGAGCTGGAGAGTATCCCCAAGGCCACCCGCCGCATCGGGGAGCTGAACCGGGAGATCAAGAGCCTCGGCACTCCCAACATCGGGGCCATCGAGGAGTTCGACCGGGTGAATACCCGCTATACCTACCTCTCCGAGCAGCGGACGGACGTGGAGAAGGCCAAGGAGGAGCTGACAGGGGTCATTGACGAGATCACCCGCCAGATGACGGAGATCTTCGCCCAGCAGTTCCAGCTGCTCAACGAGAGCTTTCAGGAGACGTTTCTGGAGCTGTTCGGCGGCGGCAAGGCCAGGCTGGAGCTGGAGGACGAGAATGACATTCTGGGCTGCGGCATCGAGATCAAGGTCCAGCCTCCCGGCAAGCAGCTGAAAACCATCACGCTGCTGTCCGGCGGCGAAAAGGCCTTCGTGGCCATTGCCCTGTACTTTGCCATCATGAAGGTACATCCCACGCCCTTCTGTGTCATGGACGAGATCGAGGCGGCGCTGGATGAGGCCAACGTGGTGCGCTACGCCCGGTATATGCGCCGCATCGCCGGTAAGACGCAGTTCATCGTCATCACACACCGCCGTGGCACTATGGAGGAGGCCGACGTGCTGTACGGCGTTACCATGCAGGAGCGTGGCGTCAGCCGCATCCTCACCATCAACCTCAATGATATGGCCAAGGAGCTGAAGATCAAATAACCGGGCGGCAGCCCGATGCAAGGAGGAAGCAGCCATGGGACTGTTTGCAAAATTCAAGGAGGCGTGGCTCAAGCCCATGTCCTTCGACTCCCTCAACGAGGGATTCTACGACGATCTGGAGGAGGCTCTGATCCTGGCGGACGTGGGCATGGATACGGCGGTGGACGCCGTGGCCCAGCTGAAAAAGCGGGCCTATGCCAAGCTGCTGACCCACGAGGAGGACGTGAAAAACGCTCTGCGGGACATTCTGACGGAAAAGCTGTCGGTGGGCGATCCCGCACTGGACCTCTCTACCCGGCCCAGCGTGGCCCTCATCATCGGCGTCAACGGCGTGGGTAAGACCACGTCCATCGGCAAGCTGGCCCACCGGCTGAAGAATGAGGGCAAGAAGGTGCTGCTGTGCGCCGGAGATACCTTCCGTGCCGCCGCCGCCGATCAGCTGGAGATCTGGGCGGAGCGGGCCGGCGTGGATATCGTGCGCCAGAACGAAGGAGCCGACCCCGGCGCCGTGCTGTTTGACTCGCTGGCGGCGGCCAAGGCCCGGAATACGGACGTGGTGCTGTGCGACACGGCAGGCCGCCTGCACAACAAGGATAATCTGATGAAGGAGCTGGCGAAGCTCCGCAAGATCATCGACCGGGAGGCCCCCAGCGCCGCCAAGGAGACGCTGCTGGTGCTGGATGCCACCACCGGCCAGAACGGCCTCATTCAGGCCCGGCAGTTCAAGGAGACGGCGGGTCTGACGGGCATCATCCTCACCAAGCTGGACGGCACCGCCAAGGGTGGCATCGTCATTGCCATCGCACAGGAGCTGCAGGTGCCGGTGAAGTTCGTGGGCCTTGGCGAGGGCATCGATGACCTGCGCCCCTTTGACGCAAGGGAATTCGTCAACGATCTTATCTGAGGAGGAAGGCATATGACCCGTGCAGATGGACGAAAATATAATGAGCTGCGCCCGGTGGAGATCACCACGGGCTTCATCAAATTCGCTGAGGGCAGTGTGCTGATCCGCTGTGGCGACACGGTGGTGCTCTGTAACGCCAGCGTAGAGGAGCGGGTGCCGCCCCATGTGGCCCCCGGCTGCGGCTGGGTGACGGCGGAGTATTCCATGCTGCCCCGTGCCAATCGCCAGCGCTCCCGCCGGGACATCGACAAGCTGAAGCTCTCCGGCCGCAGCGCCGAGATCCAGCGCCTTATCGGCCGCAGCCTCCGCGCGGCGGTAGACCGCCGCCTGCTGGGCGAGCGCACCATCACCGTGGACTGCGACGTGCTGCAGGGCGACGGCGGCACCCGTACCGCCTCCGTTACCGGCGGCTTCATCGCTCTGGCGCTGGCCTGCCGCAAGCTGGTGGAGGAGGGCGTGCTGCCCCGGACACCGGTGAAGCACTTCGTGGCGGGCATCTCCGCCGGCATCATCGACGATGCACCCATGCTGGACCTGCCGTACAGCGAGGACAGCCGGGCCATGGTGGACCTGAACTGCGTCATGAATGAGCTGGGGGAGATCATCGAGCTGCAGGGCACCGGCGAGGGCCGGGCCTTCACCGCCAGAGAGCAGCAGGAGCTGGTGGAGCTGTGCGCCAAGGGTTGCCGGGAGCTGATCCGTAAGGAGAAGGATATTCTGGGGGAGGTACTGTGATGAAATTCGTATTGGCTTCTCATAATCAGGGCAAGCTGGCGGAGATGCAGCGCATTTTGGGCCAGCTGGGGGTGGAGGTAGTGCTTCAGTCCGAATTGGGGCTGGCGCTGGAGCCGGAGGAAACCGGCACCACCTTCACGGAAAACGCCCGCATCAAGGCCGAGGCCGTCATGCAGGCCAGCGGCCTGCCCGCCATTGCCGACGACTCCGGCCTGTGCGTGGACGCCCTCAACGGCGCCCCCGGTGTGTACTCCGCCCGCTATGGCGGCTTGGACGACGATGTGGCCCGCTATCGGCTGCTGCTGGAGAATCTCCGGGGAGCCGGGACCCGTGCCGCCCACTTCCACACGTCGGTGGTTTGCTGCTTCCCCAACGGGAACGTGCTGGAGGCCGAGGGCGACTGCCACGGCACCATCGCCTATGCCCCGCAGGGGGAGAACGGCTTCGGCTACGACCCGGTGTTCTTCGTGCCGGAGATGAGAAAGACCTTCGGCCAGCTGACGCCGGAGGAGAAGAACGCCATCAGCCACCGGGGCGTGGCCCTGCGGGCCTTTGGTGAAAAACTGAAAGAATATATGGAGAATCACTGATATGGAACTGACAAGCAAGCAGCGAGCCCAGCTGCGTGGGATGGCGTCCACATTGGATACCATCGTCCATGTGGGCAAAGACGGCATCGGGGAGAACCTCATCAAGCAGGTCAACGACGCCCTGGAGGCACGGGAGCTCATTAAGGGCCGGGTGCTGGAGAACTCCATGCTCACCGCCCGTGAGGCGGCGGAGGAACTGAAGGTAGCCGCCCGGTGCGAGGTGGTGCAGGTCATCGGCAGCAAATTCGTCCTCTATCGGATGCAGCATGACAAGGCCAAGCGGAAGATCGAGCTGGTCAAGGACCGGAAGAAGAGCGTGTGATATGAAGATCGGTATTTACGGCGGGACCTTTGACCCCATTCACCGGGGCCATATCACGGCGGCACAGGCGGCGGCGCAGCAGCTGGGGCTGGACCTTCTGCTGCTGATCCCCGCCAGCATCCCGCCTCATAAGGCACTGCCGGAGGGCGGCGCCGATGCCGCCCAGCGTCTGGAGATGGCCACGCTGGCCACGGCGGAGCTGTCCTGTCCCGCACAGGTGCTGGATGTGGAGGTGAGGCGGCAGGGGAAGAGCTACACGGCAGATACCCTCCGCACTCTGCGGCAGCAATACCCGGAGGATGAGCTGTGGCTGCTGATGGGAACGGATATGTTCCTGTCCTTGCAGGACTGGCGTGAGCCGCAGGAGATCCTGCGCCTTGTCCGTGTGGCGGCCTTCAGCCGTACCGGGGACCCGGAGCAGCAGCGCTTTGCCCGGCAGAGGGCATATCTGGAGGAGACCTTCGGCGCACAGGTGACGGTGGTGGAGAACCCCCATGTGGTGGATATCTCCTCCACCCGTCTGCGGCAGCTGCTGCCGGAGGGCAGGGAGTACCTGCCGGAGGCGGTGTACGGCTACATCCTGCGCCAGCGGCTCTACGGCACCCATGCGGAGCTGAAGCACCTGACGCCGGAGGAGCTGCGGCCCATCGCCCTGAGCTTCTTAAAGCCCAAGCGGATGCCCCATGTGCTGGGGACGGAGCAGGAGGCCATCCGGCTGGCCCGGCGCTACGGGGCCGATGAGACGGATGCCCGCATCGCCGCCCTCCTCCACGACTGCACCAAGAAGCTGGATATGGAGCAGCAGCTGGCCCTGTGCCGCAGGTACGATATTCGGCTGGACGAGCTGGAGCAGCACGCCCTGAAGCTGCTGCACGCCAAGACCGGCGCCGCTGTGGCCCGTGACATCTTCGGCGTGAAGGACGCCGTTTACAAGGCCATCCGCTGGCACACCACCGGCAAGCCGGATATGACCCTGCTGGAAAAGGTCATCTATCTGGCGGACTACATCGAGCCCAATCGGGACTTTCCGGGGGTGGAGAGACTGCGCCGTGCGGTATACGACGATCTGGACAAGGGCCTCCTGATGGGCCTGTCCGACACCATCGACGAGATGGAGCGCATGGGCAATCCCGTGCATCATGATACGCTGGAAGCGAGAGATTTTCTGTTAAGAGGTGAAGCAAAATGAAAAATGCCAAGGAGCTGGCGCTGTTGGCAGCCCGTGCGCTGTCGGATAAAAAGGGAAAGGAAATTCAGGTGCTGGAGATCGGGGAGCTGACCACGCTGGCGGACTACTTTGTCATCGCCACCGGCTCCTCCAACACCCAGATCAACGCACTGGTGGACAACGTGGAGAAGGTCCTGCTGGAGGAGGCGGAGGAGGATCCCCTGCACCGGGAGGGCTACCGTGGCGGCACGTGGGTGCTGCTGGACTACGGTTGCATCGCTGTCCACGTCTTTAACGCCGAGGCCCGTGAGTTCTACGGGCTGGAGCGCCTGTGGCGTGACGGTACGCCGGTGGATCTGACGGGCGTGGTGGACGCCAAGGAATAAAACAATTCCCGGCTAAACGCTTGACAAATCCATCGAAGGATATTATCATAAAAGGGTATTGTCAAAAGCAATGAAGGGAAAAAGGCAAGGCAGACCTGCCCCCAAGAGAGCCGACGTATGGTGCGAGTCGGCGGAGGTGCCTTGCTGTACTGGCCCCGGAGCCTCCTGCCTGAACAGGGCGGGACGTATGGCCTGCGTTAAAGCCGCCTGAGCGTGAGGGGGGAGAACCTCATCACGGAAGCAGGGTGGTACAGCGAGTTGCTTCGCCCCTGACCGCAGCAGCGGTCGGGGGCTTTTGTTTTGTCAGGAAAAGACTGTAACATAAAAGGAGAAAACGACATGAAGTACGATTTTGCTGCCATCGAGAAAAAGTGGCAGAAGCGGTGGGAGGAGACCAAGCCCTACGCCGCCGTCACCGGGGACAAGCGCCCCAAGTTCTACGGCCTCATCGAGTTCCCCTACCCCTCCGGTCAGGGCCTCCATGTGGGCCATCCCCGCCCCTTTACGGCCATGGACATCGTCACTCGCAAAAAGCGCATGGAGGGCTACAACGTCCTGTACCCCATCGGCTTCGATGCCTTCGGCCTGCCCACGGAGAACTATGCCATCAAGAACCATATCCACCCCGCCATCGTCACCAAGCAGAACATCGCCAACTTCACCAGCCAGCTGAAAATGCTGGGCTACGGTTTCGATTGGGACCGCTGCATCGACACCACCGACCCCAGCTACTACAAGTGGACCCAGTGGATCTTCCAGCAGATGTTCAAGCGTGGCCTTGCCTATAAGACCACCATGCCCGTCAACTGGTGTACCAGCTGCAAGTGCGTGCTGGCCAACGAGGAAGTGGTCAACGGCGTCTGCGAGCGCTGCGGCAGCGAGGTCATCCGCAAGGAGAAGAGCCAGTGGATGCTGAAGATCACCGCCTACGCCCAGCGTCTGCTGGACGATCTGGAGGACGTGGACTACATCGAGCGTGTCAAGATCCAGCAGCGCAACTGGATCGGCCGTTCCACCGGAGCCGAGATCACCTTCCAGACCAACATCGGCGATGCGGTCACCGTCTATACCACCCGTGCCGATACCCTGTTCGGCACCTCCTATATGGTCATCTCTCCGGAGCATCCCCTGCTGAAGAGCTGGCAGCCCCACATCAAGAACTGGGATGCCGTGGCCGCCTATCAGGAGGAGGCTGCCCGCAAGTCCGACTTCGAGCGCACCGAGCTTGCAAAGGACAAAACAGGCGTAAGGTTGGAGGGCGTGCGCGCCGTGAACCCCAAGGCCGAAGTCCGCGTGGTCTGGACCAAGTCATGGTATGATCCCGCCATGGAAAAGAGCGTAGCCAAGAACCTCATCAAAGAGGGCGCGGACGTCATCGCGCAGCATCAGGACTCCAGCGGGCCGCAAGAAGCCGCACAGGAACAGGGGACCTACTCCATCGGTTACAATACCGACATGAGCCGGGTCGCGCCCAGGGCTCACATGACCTCCGCCATATGGTCGTGGAACCCCGTCTACGAAAACGTCGTGGAGCAGGTCCGCGCCGGGACGTGGAAAAACGGCTCCTTCTGGTACGGCATGGAAACCGGCGTGGTGGATATCGCCCCCTACGGCCCCATGGTCCCGCAAAACGTGCGCGACTTGACCGAGGCGGCCAAGGCCGACATCAAAAGCGGCAAACTCGTTGTCTTCACGGGCCCCATCAAAGATCAGAAAGGCGTTGAGCGCATCCCCACGGGCATGGTTCCTTCCGACAAGGAACTGCTCGGCATGGATTGGTTCGTTGAAGGCGTCATCGGCACGATCGACTAGAGAACGCGTCTTGAAAA
>ERZ831634.3587-NODE-3587-length-11425-cov-2.627441_pt1 | contig 11425 bp, 12 predicted proteins | sample MGYA00519953_ERZ831634 | MGnify/ENA primary metagenome ERZ831634 (study PRJEB31850, sample SAMEA3708718) | human gut metagenome | biome: human gut; feature: human-associated habitat; material: faeces | place: China | collected 2014 ...
AAAAACCGATGATATACTATATATAAATATTAATTAAAAATTAAAATTTCATAAATATGAGAACAGAATTACAAACTGAACTACAAGAGATTAAACAATTGTTGTTGTTGAACAACAAAACCGTATTGACACCCGACGAAGTATCGTTGATGTACGGACTGAGTAAAGACTACTTGTATCACCTGACCAGTGAACGGGTGATCCCGTTTCATAAACCGAACGGCAAAAAAATCTTCTTCGACAAGGAGGAGGTAGAGAATTGGTTGTTGCAGAACCGACAGGATACCGTCGAAGAAACACAGCAAAAAGCAACGTTGTACAATTTGAAAAATATGGGAGGGGTACGATGACGAATATATATTATAAATCAACGTATCGAACGACTATGGCGAACAATATCAATATCATGCAGTGGATTTGTACCGAGAATCACTCGATGACCTCCGACGAATCCGTTGCACATATTAATATTGTTTTTAATACAAAATATTTGTTTGAATCATGTTCGATACTATCAATATAAACCTTCGATCAATTGATACCCAACAATTGAATTTTGTCAAGACGGTTACTCGTGATCTGAATGTCGATACAACCACATCCCGATATGGAACCACATATATTTCCCATATTGACAATCTGACTATCCGAACAACGACACAAGGAGTATCCATCGGCAACGGCAGTCTTTGCAAGTTTCTTTACGGGAACAACGTGGTCAACTTTACGAGGACTGACACCCGACTTGCATTTGAAAAATTGTCCGACACGTTGCATATCTCGTTGAACAATGCAACTGTCTCCCGGATGGATGTTGCATACAACTTTGAGGTTACCTACCCTCCGGAATCCTATTTCTACCACTTGGGGAATTTGCCTTACTACAAACGACTGGAACAGTTGTACAACGGTGTAGAGGGATTGTATTACAGTTCGGTCTCCGACAAAAAACAATTGGTATTCTACGACAAGATCAAGGAGACGATCCATCACAAAGATTACATTCCACCGGAATATCAAAACAAGAATTTGTTGCGGTATGAACTTCGTTTTAAACATCACATCAAACAAATTTTCAAAGTGAACAAGGTGGCTGTTCCGATGTTGTATGATGTTGCGTTCTACAATCGAATTGTCGATTATTGGAAATCGGTATACCGAAATATTGTCAAAGTCAACGAATACGAGATCGACATCACCGATTGCCAAGGGATTCGGGACTTGAACAAGATCGGGATGTTGTTGTTGGTTGAACGAGAAGGAGGAATGATTGAGTTTTTCAAGAGAATGGATCAGCAATTTAAACTCGGAGAACTGGACAAACGGCAACTCTCGGAGATTAAACGACAAACTAAATTGTTATTGCAAAACAAATCGATAGGAGTAGTCCGTAGTCCTCTTATCGAGGAGTTGAATACACTCGTTGAGGGGGTGTAAACAAATATACAATCACAAGAAAAACCGAGAAAAATTCGTCAAAAAATGATGATTTTTCTCGGTTTTTCAATTGATTTTTGTTGTGAATATCAATCCAAAAAATGAAACGATTTGGAATTGCAATTGATATATCACTTGTAGATCACATTTGCTTGGTTATCGGTACGTTCGGTTGTGAGAACGATGATGTTTCACAGAATCGTTTCCCATAAGATGTAATTGTCAATTCTATCTGGTGACCTTGATAAGAAGCAATTACATATCCCTCACGAGAAAGAATATCGACATAATAATCTTGGAAATTATATTGATCCGCAAAAATCTCATTCATAGAATACAACCTTTGCATATTGCCATCTGCTAAATCTTTTTTATATAATTCTAATAAAATGTGATCTAAGATTTTATTTTTGTAATCGCTAATTTTATTCAATATCTCCGACATAACAAATGGCATTTAAGATTAATAATTGAACATTAATTCATGGGATAACCATCGACATAAAGAGTTGTATGAGGATCAAAGAATTTTAGGAAATCCGGATAAATACTTGACGTGTATTGGTATTGGTTTCTTGTCATATATACGGATTGAAGATTGGGATTTTCCATACATATAATTAAACAACCATTACGATTACACATGGTGACATCTATTGAATTAGTCAAATTATTATTGTGTATGATTGCACCTCCTAACTGTGTATTATGTGTGAAATCCAATGTTTCTATTTTGTTATTATAACCAGTCAATTGTTGCAGTCTTGAATTTGCCGATAAATCAAGTTTAGTCAACTGATTGTTTTCACAACTTAATACCATCAGATTTTTGCACTCGGATAAATTTAGTTCCCGTATTTTGTTATTACTGCAATAAATCTGAGAGAGATTCGGATTGTTTGAAATGTTTAAAGATGAAATCGTATTCCCAGAACATTCGCCGGGGAAATTGAATGTTGGAGAAGATATAAATTTTCCATTCGAATAATCCAATATTGTCAATTGACCGTTTTGGGATATGTCCAAATCTGTTAGTTGATTGTCATTACAATATAAGGCAGATAGTTTTGTATTGTTTATTGTACTAATTGACGATAATCTATTGTTCCCACAATTTAATAATGTCAATTGTGGATTATTCATGACATCCAACAGGGAGATTTCATTTCCAGAACAATCCAACGTACTTAAAATCGGATTTTGAGATACATCCAATCCAGATAATTTATTGTTGGTGCAATATAAAATCTCCAATTTCGAATTTTTGGTTACATCCAATATCTCTAACAACGGATTAGATTCAATTCTCATAATAGCAAGTTGATCGTTTTTACCGATGTCGATCGACTGTAACGACTCATTGTTGGTACAATCCAATTGCAGAATCTGTGTATTCGCAAATGATAATACAAGATTGTTATATGATGATTTATCAATAGTCATCATATATGATTCTTCTATACTACTGCTATTGTCCGTAATGACGTTCTTGCCATTTTCAAGCAAATAGAGTGTTATCAAATCCTTGCAATTACTGAAATCCAATAATTGCAAATCGTTTCCATAGCAAGACAGGGTTTGCAGAGAGGTGTTTTCACTTGTATCCAGTTCTATAATCTGATTGTTGCTGCAATCAAGGATTTTGAGTTGCAAGTTTCCTGTTAAATCCAATTTTGCAATAGAGTTATTGCTACAATTCAACGAAACAAGATTCGGGAAATTCTTGATTTCTGCAATTGACGTAATTCCCAGACCACTACAATCAATAGAAATGATTTCGTTTACTTCTGATTGGGAGAGAAACCCATTTTCATCCTTATCAAAATTCGTTAAGATATATTCTTCGAATTTTGAATCTTCAAATTGGTAAGGTTCTACTTTTACAGAGAACGAGAACATGACAAAACTCTTGGAATCCGTCCCCATTGCAGTAATTGCAATTTCACCACTCTCTTCTGCAAAAGTATTCTCTTGGGGAGGTGCAATAACAGTCATTACATCTCCAAGAACAGAGACTTTCCATCCGTCAGGTTTCGAGATTGAAATTTTGGCAATATTGTTCTGTACAATATCAAACGTTCTTGTTTCACCATATACAAACAATTGCCGATCAGAAACATTTGATACAGTAAAAGATACCCCTTTAGACAAGGGGATAGACACTACCTTCCCATCGGTGAATGTAAAATACACGAAATTATCGTCATAACGGACATTGTTGAAGAAAGAACTACCGTCAACCCCATCTTTTCCGTCTGTTCCATCCTGTCCGATTGCTTTTACATCTTTTCCATTTGTATCTTTCAGTCTTTGAATACCATTCCCCATGTCGATTGTCCAATATCCTTCGGAATCGACACCCAAAACCGGAGTGATGCCATCTTTGCCGTCTTCTCCGTCAGAACCGTCCTTACCATCGGTTCCATTCAAGGATTCCAGCCATTCTTCGATGGTTCCGGAATATCCTTTCTCTACTGCCAGTTCGTATGCAGATTTGCCATTCGATCCTTTCAATGATTCCAACCACTCGTCCAATGTCCCCTCATATCCTTTTTCAACAGCAAGTTCATATGCAGATTTGCCGTTCGACCCATTGGTTCCATTCAAGGACAACAACCATTCTTCCAATGTTCCTGTATATCCTTTCTCTACTGCAAGTTCATATGCAGATTTCCCCTCGGAACCATTCTGACCATCTGAACCTTTCAATGATTCCAACCACTCCTTCAATGTCCCCTTATAACCTTTTTCAACTGCAAGATCATATGCAGTTTTGCCATCTACTCCGGAAACTTTCAGTTTATTTCCATCGTTATCCAACAACCAAGTCTTGTTTCCATTGGTTGTGATTGTCCAATAATAGATACCTTCGTAGATGTCAATACCGATAATAGGGGAATCTTTGCCATCGATTCCATCCTTGCCATGTTTAATGGTAATGGTATTCCCTTTTGCAAAAGTGATTGTATATCCACTCTTGTCTGCAAGTTCTTCTATTTTGACAATGTAATCCCTTGCATTGATTGCATCGATGATACTCTGAATCGAACTGATGTCCGAGTTCATGGTTTGTACCGTTTTCTCCAAGGATGCAATCCGATCTTTCAGATCATTGACATTTTGCCACAGTTTACTGTCGTCATACTCGTCACTGCAACTTACAAACAGCAATGTAGCAATACACAACACCGATAGAATTTTTTTCATAGTAACTATTGTTTGAATTGATTGAACATTCAAATTGTAGTTACCATTCAACTCCCAAATGGTGGATTCAATCAAAAAAGAAAGTGTGGAGTTGTTTGTCTATCTGGATAGAGGTTCTGGTAAACCCAAGGACAAATAAACAATACCCCACACTTGAATAGTATATATCCGAACGATACATAGCTATACAAGTGACGAGTGCCATTGTTATCCTTGTCCTTTTGAAATTTACCAGATTTCTATCCAAGGATGATGCAAAACACTTTCATCAATAATATGTCTGTCCCCGAAGGAACACCACAAAGGTATAAAAATGTTTGCTAATATCAATACACTCAACGGGGTATTGCAGAACAAATTTAACCCGAATATTCCAAAAAATCACTATTTTACTTTCAGTATCTTCTCAGTATGTTGCCGGTTTTTCCTCTCGATAAATACAAAAAAACGAATCTACCTATGGATTTTCCTACTTACAAAGTCACCGAACGAACTTATCGATACGGAGTTCGTATCCCCGATTCCAATTTCTTCGATTATCTGGTCAGTACCTATGATCTTGTCGTCGATAAAGAGGGTAAAATCTCCCTCTACGATACTTTACGAATTACGAAGATAGATTGTTCCCACCGAGGGATCGAGTCGTTTGCAGGGATCGAATCGTTCCCGAATCTGACCTATTTGAATTGTGGATGGAATCCCGTCAAAAAACTCGAATTACGGAATCACTATAAACTGAATTATTTGTTTTGTCCCGGATGTGAATTGTCCCACCTCGATATAATGTCGTGTCATTTCCTTACGGTTCTGAATTGCAGGTTCAATCGTCTCCGAACTTTGAATCTCGACTATTGTTATTCCCTACGATTTTTGTCGTGTTGCAACAATTTACTTAAAACACTCGACGTCACACCTTGTTCCGATTCGATACGGGTCAACCGTAACGACAATCCCGGTCTTTTTGAGATAATACACCGAGTTCAACAAAGATCAATATAGGGGAGGGATACTATTGACTGCCTTTCGTTTCGTTCTGTCAACGACTTTTGCATATTGCATGGTGGTTCCGATATCGGTATGTCCCAATATCTCCTTGACGGTATAGATGTCCACACCGGAGTTCAACAACAAAGTTCCGCAAGTGTGTCTGCTGCAATGGAACGTGATGTGTTTTGAGATACCCGAATCCGACACCCACTTTTTCAGGGTTTCACGGATTGCATTATCCGAAGGTAACGGAAATACCGAATCGGACGAATGTTGTTCCGGGAGTTGAGAGATTGCATTGTCCGACAAGGGAATGTAGTTCTCGATCTTTGTTTTTTTCTGTCGAAAGTTGAGTTGCATTTGATTGTCCGATCCCGTCGTAATGTGGTTCCACGTCAGATTACGGACATCCGAAAGTCGTAATCCCGTAAAACAACAAAATAAAAATGATCTTTTGACAACTTCGTTCCTACTGGGGGTGGCAATCAATTTTTTGAGTTCCGATTCGGTCAGGTACTCTTTGTGAGATTGTACTGTCGTCGGGGAATCCACCGATTTGGTCGGATCATGGGCCAACAATTCATCTTTGATTGCCTGATGGACAATCATTTTCAACGAGGCAAAAATATTGTGTTGAGTCGATTGTTTGAGGGTTCGTTTCTGTCTGCCGGAATTTGCCGATATTGCAGAAGACAAATATCGGACGAATCCGTTCAGGTACTTGACATCTACATCTTTCAACAGAATTCGATCACCCTTGTATTTTTTCAGGTGGTATATCAACATCCGTAGAGAACCGGGAACCCCGTTTTTGCCGATCTTCTGTTTGTTATTACTGACCTGTTCGATGTATTGTATCAAATTGACATCGGGTCTTTTGCTGGTAAACCCGTGTAGATCATTGAAGAACTCGACGGTTCTTTGGGATTTGATTGCATTTGCCAACCGGAGGGTTTCCTCGTTTTTAAGTCGGTCGGATTTTGTTCGTTCGGGAACAAGATACAGATGCAAAAATTCGTATCTACGATCTCCTCTGTAATACAGATCGAGGTACAGGGACCGGTTCCCACTACCGGTCGGTTTACTTCGCAATTTTATGATTCCATTATTTGTCATATTTTATTTTTAATATTTACATATTATATGAGGGAAATAATGAATCGATTAAATTTGTCCGGATTTTTTATTGGGATTTTCGGAATTTTTTTCGTATATTATAAAGTAACAACGGGGTAACAAATCAAGACCAGCAAACAGTCGTGTAAAACAGTTATTCACAGATTCCGGATTATATTTCTGACGAATGGAATGAATTGACTGCCATTTGCTGCCGTTCAATGATTTTGTATGTTTTATTGATTTCTTTTTGCCGATAAATAGTTTTGTTGTATATTTGCACTCCCTTAATCGGGTTTTAACCAAAAATAATCAAACAATGAAAGTTTGCGAAATCACAGGCAAGGTGGCGATCGTGGGAAATAACGTCTCGCACTCGCACCACAAGACCAAGCGCAAATTCAGTCCCAATCTGAAAACCAAGCGCTTCTGGTCCGAGCAGGAGGGTCGCTGGATTACCCTGAAGGTATCCGCCGCCGGCATGAAAACAATCAACAAGAAAGGGCTTGCAGCCGCTCTGCGCGAAGCTGCCGCACCCAAAAGCGTGTACTAAAAACAACGAGTAGCAAATGGCAAAGAAAGGCAACAGAGTTCAGGTCATCCTCGAGTGCACCGAACAAAAAGAGAGCGGCGTTGCGGGAATGTCCCGTTACATCACCACCAAGAACAAGAAAAACACCCCCGACCGTCTGGAGCGTAAGAAGTACAATCCTTTCCTCAAGCGGGTTACCGTTCACCGTGAAATCAAATAGTAAAGAAGCTCTATGGCAAAGAAAGTAGTCGCAACACTGAAAACCGGCACGGGTAAGAACTTTACGAAGTGCATCAAGATGGTCAAGTCGGACAAGACCGGTGCTTACATGTTCAAGGAAGGCATCATTCCCAACGACCAGGTCAAGGAATTCTTCGAAGAGAAGAAATAAGTATTTTAAGAGCACGACTCTTAAATACAAAGGGCATCTTTCGGGATGCCCTTTGTGTTTTCAGGATGTCGGCGGCAGGCCGTTACCGCCGCCGCGCCGTTTCCCGGATCAGGCGGCGGGTGTTGCGGACAAACTCCCCGACGCCGTGCACGGATTTCACGTACTCGCACGCCGCAGCGGACAGCTCCTTGCGCCGCGCCTCGTCCTTGATCAGCGTGCGGACCGCATCGACGAAGAGGTCGACCTTGTCGAATCCGTCGCCGAGCACAGGTCCGGTGTAGATACCGAAGCGCGAAGTCATCCCGTCGGGGTTCTGACAGCTCACCAAAAGCGTACCGCAGGCCAGCGCTTCGAGGAACGTCACGGGCAGCGCCTCGTGAATAGACGTGTTAATCAGAATCTTCGCCTCGCGGATGCGGCGGAACTTCTCTTCGCCTTCGAGGTGTCCGACGAAATGGAGGTTGGGAATGCCCGTGCGATAGGGCGCCATGATCTCCTCGTTACGGTCCTTCTCGATCTGCGACTGCCCGACCAGGTAGAACTCGTATTCGGGCATACGCTTGGCGACCTCGCAGAACAGCCACGCCCGTTTAACCGAGGCGATGCGGCCGACGAAAACCACCTCGTCATGCTTGACGCACGTGTCGGGGTCGAACCCGGTCTCCACGTCGATCGGATTGGGCAGGTACTCCACGGGGGTCTGTCCGGCGAGCCGGTAAAGGATGCGGGCCTTGTCGGCGAGGTAGCGCCCCTGGGTAACGAACGACACCCGTCCTTGTTTGAAAAGCCGATTTACGGATTCATAAATCCGGGTGTTCCAGTAACAGGTTTCGGGGAACAACCCGACTGTCTGAATCTCCAGCCAGTCGGTCCAGGGCCGCGGGTCCTGCACCCAGAGCAGCAGCGGCGTATCGCTTTTCCCCTCGTAGTGGAGCATATCCCACGTCATCTCGGGCGCGAAGTAGAGGTCGTAATGCTTGCGTTTAAGCCACCGGGCGATAAAATGGCGGCCCGGCAGGCGGTAGAGGAAAACGTTATCCACGCGAATCCGCGAAGCCATCGAGAGTCCGTGATGCCGCCCGATCAGCACGTCGATCCGGATGTCGTCGCAGGGAATGTATTTGGCAATGTAGTTGCGCGCAAGGAATCCGATGCCACCGATGGCCGTGCCTCCGCCACCAAAAAATTCATTGACGATCAGCGCGACCCGAATGGGTTTCACCCCGGCCGGCTGTTTGCGCAGGAACGCCGGCAACGTTTTCTGCACGGTCTGCCGCAGTTGCAGCCCGTAGCGGGCCAAACGGTACGGCGTACGGGCCAGGTAATGATAATAAAGCCCTTTCAAGGCATTGGGGCAGAGCGCAGCCGACCAGGGTTTCCGGGCGCCGGTGTAGTGGACGACAACAGCCCCGGAACGCCGGTCGGGATAGTCGCGAACATACTCCGAGGTGAAATTGAACCGATCGGGCAGCTCGAGAATCCGCCCCCGGCAGACGATATTGATAATATCCTGGTCCTGAAAACGGATCCGCCCCTCCAGTTCCTGCGTCGCAGCGCACAATTTGCGAAAAAGCCCTTCCCTGCGCATCTCCGCGAGGTTCAACACCAACACCCCGGCGTTGACGTACAATTCGTCCAACTCGAACCCGATCTCCGGCTTGTAGTGAAGCAATTCAATTCCCCGGTCGCGCACTCCGGCACACAGAAATCCGCCGAGGTCCGTATTCCACAACTCCGCAAGACTCCCCCGGACCACCAGGTCGGCGTCGAGGTAGAGGGCCTTGTCGAGTTGCGGAAAGAGTTCCGCAATGGCATACCTATAATAGGTGTGCCGCGAGACGTGGGGGATGTTGAGTTTCAGTTCCCGGAAAACGGCGTCGTCGACGACACGGACATCCAGCCGGCAATCCGCATGGCGTTTGGCCACCGCGTCGAGCCGGCGCCGGCTGCCTTCCGACAATCCGTCGGTCAATATGCAACAGTCGAACGCCAGTTCCGGGTTGTTTTCCAGTACGGAAACCAGCATCACACAGCAGTGCTGCGCATAGCTTTCGCCGATAGCGACGAAAAGATTTATTCGCTCCAAAGAATGCATGTTATAAAGATGGTCAGAACCTGTGCACGGCGCGCACGAGGAATTTATTGTATTTCGGAATTTCGATCACATAAGGAGGCTCGATGCCCATATGGGTCGTGTAGGCGTTCTTCTCGTCCATCTCGGTCGAGGAGAAATAGTAGACCAGGCGGTCCATGCGCTTACCCCCGGCGCCCTTGAGCGAGTCGTTGAATTTGTTGCGGGCCTGGCGGTTGTTCTGTACGCGGGTTCCGCCGTTGTAGTTGTGGCCGATGGTCAGCAGTTCGTCGATGGCCGGCAGGTACCAGCCTTCGCCCTTGTCGCGACACCATTTGAAAGCCGGAAAATCGTCCCACGAGAGGTTGTTCGCAGCGATGTACTGCGCCACCTTCTCCATGTTCGCCACACCGTCGGTGCGGTTGTCGGCACCCGCAAGGCGCAGGTCCGGCTTGCGGAACTCGCTCCAGTGGAGGTAGATTTCATCGAGCGACACGACCAGTCCGTGCTGGCGGTCGTCCGAAAGCTGGCAGATCACGCCCCGGATGCCGTTCTGATCGTAAAGTTCGCCGATTTCATATTGCTTGAGCACATACCGGCCTCCGGAAACGGGCTGCACGGCAGGCGCAGCGGGAGCGGCCGGGGTCTCGGGAGCAGCCGGGGTGGCCGGAGTCAGCGGCGTCGCGGGAATGGTTTTGGTGTAATACTCCTTTTCGCCGTTGGCATACCGGATGTAATGGATTTGCGCAACGGGAAGCACGTAGGTCGGACCGTCGGGGTTCGAAAAACGCTTGTAACGCACCGCTTCGGGCGTGATTTCGATCACTTTGGCTTCGATCTTCGAGGCATCGGTCCTGACGATCAGGTCCTGGGCGGCGGCCGTCAGAGCGCCGCACAGCGCTGCGAGCAACAGCAGAATGGTTCGTTTCATCATTGTCAATACAGGTATATACGACAAATATAACGCTTTTTTCCAAACTTTCTTGTTATCATCGGTGTCGCGACGACACTTTTAGGAGTCGGAACCTCTTTTTCGCCCCGAAGGCGTTCGGGTTCGGCCCCATCCGGCTTTTTCGTCTCTTCGGTGCCGGGGTCGTAACGACCCTTTCATGTATCGGAACGTTTTGCCGGACCGGATGGCGATCCGGTTTTGGAACCGTCCTGCATTTTTCCTATCTTTGCAAAGGATTAATCCTTAAGACATGGCATTTTTCGATATTTTCAAAAAGAAACAGGATACGCCGCCCACCGGGGAGCAGGCGCAGAAACAGCAGGAAGAGCTCTCCGCCGGACTCGAAAAGACCAAAACGGGGCTTTTCTCGAAACTGGCGCGGGCCGTGGCGGGCCGGTCGACGATCGACGCCGGGGTGCTCGACGACCTCGAAGAGGTGCTCATCTCGTCGGACGTGGGCGTGGAGACGACCGTGAAGATCATCCGCCGCATCGAGGAGCGCGCGGCACGCGACAAATACATGAACGCGTCGGAGTTGCAGTCGATGCTGCGCGAGGAGGTCGCGACGCTGATGGAGGATGCGCACGGTTCGTCGGAGAATTTCGGACTGGACGCCACCGAGGGACAGCCTTACGTGGTGATGGTCGTGGGCGTCAACGGCGCCGGCAAGACCACGACCATCGGCAAGCTGGCTGCGCAGCTCGGCAAGGCGGGCCGGAAGGTCTGGATCGG
>ERZ831634.3596-NODE-3596-length-11395-cov-3.853792_pt1 | contig 11395 bp, 7 predicted proteins | sample MGYA00519953_ERZ831634 | MGnify/ENA primary metagenome ERZ831634 (study PRJEB31850, sample SAMEA3708718) | human gut metagenome | biome: human gut; feature: human-associated habitat; material: faeces | place: China | collected 2014 ...
TCGCCCCTATAGTTATGACCCGCGCCCAATCAGCAAAAAAGCTTAAAAAATCAGAAATTCTAATCAGTTGGCGTGTCTTTCCAATATGCAAAAAAATAGAAATACAGCACAATCTATAAAGACATGACGCATTTGAAGATTTTGTTTTGTGAGGATAGTTTTGGCGGAGTGTGATGTGTGTTGGAAATGGTGTGATTAAATAGAGGAAATGAGGAAAACAATGAGTGAAAAATTAGTCTTAATTGATGGGCATAGTATTTTAAACAGAGCATTTTATGGTGTGCCGGAGCTGACAAATGCAGAAGGTCTTCATACAAATGCGGTCTATGGTTTCATCAATATTATGTTAAAGATATTAGAAGAAGAAAAGCCTGATTATCTGACCGTGGCATTTGATGTAAAAGAGCCGACATTTCGTCACAAGATGTATACAGAGTACAAAGGCACGCGAAAACCGATGCCGACGGAGTTATCCGAGCAGGTCCCTGTGATTCAGGAAGTGCTAAAAGCAATGCAAATCCCTGTGATCATGCAGGGAGGATATGAAGCAGATGATATCTTAGGAACGATCGCAACCAGAGCCGAAAAAGAAGGAAAAGAAGTTTCGTTAGTATCCGGTGACAGAGATCTTTTGCAATTAGCTTCTGAGCATATACTGATCCGCATTCCAAAGACAAAACGTGGTGGTACGGAGATTGAAAACTACCATACGCAGGATGTGATCGATCGGTATGGGATCACTCCAAAGCAGGTCATCGACATGAAAGGTCTGATGGGAGACAGTGCAGATAATATACCGGGGGTTCCGGGAATCGGTGAAAAAACAGCAGGAAAGATACTTGCTGCGTTTCCGTCTGTTGAAGAAGCCTATGAGCATATCGAAGAAGTCGAGCCAAAGAGAGCAAGAGAGCTTCTTCGTGCAAATAAAGAGCTTGCAATGTTAAGCAAAGAACTTGCAACGATCAAAACCGACTGTGAGATCGACTTTTCTTTTGAAGATGCAAAATACGAGAATATCTTTACGAAAGAAGCGTTTGAATGGATCAAAAGATTAGAACTACGTTCTTTAGAAAAAAGATTTGATCCGTCCGTTATATCAGAAGCAGTCAATGTGGAAATGGATGTTACATTGTTAAAAGAAAAGAAAGATCTCAGACATTTTGTGGATACATTTCGAAAAAGTAAGCAAAAAGTCTTTGCGGTCGGTTTCTTAGGAGATGAATGGACGAATACCGGTGCCGTTAAAAAGAAAGCAAAGAAAAAAGAGGCAGGACAGCTTCAACTTGTCTTTGATCAGGACAGCATGGATCTTTCAATCGGACAGCAGGAAGAAGAAAGCGGATATGATTATCCGTTTCAGGCGATCAGCCTGTCATATCGTAAGAACGAAGAAATCTGTACGGCAGTTGCTTTTGTGACAGAAGCGTTAGAGTCGCAGATATTGTTAGAGGCATTTTGTGAAATGGAACAGAATGCAAAGAAGATTATTTTATTGAACTGGAAAAATATCATGCATTTAACTACTCCTGTAGAGCAGTTGTCGCCGGAGAAAACCGCTCCGGTGCAACAGGCATTTGATGATCGTGATTATGAGAAGACACAGCTTCTTTTTACGAAAATATTTGATGTATCGTTAGGCGGTTATCTGCTCAATCCGATGAGAGATTCGTATCAGGTAGATGATATTGCAAGAGATTATCTTGGTAAGACGATCCTTTCGTATGCGGATTGCTTTGGAAAGAAAAGAATCGATGAAACAATGCAGGAAGAAGTATGGCAGGAGTTTTTAGTAAAAGAGGATAAAGATTCCGAGATTGGAAAGAAGCTGATCCCATATGTTGCCAATTTGTCTTATATTCCATTGCTTGCACAGGATGCCATTCAAAAAGAATTAGAAGAAACCGGAATGTATGGAGTCTTTGAAGAAATTGAGATACCGACTTCGTATTATCTGTACCAGATGGAACGAGAAGGTGTCCATGTGGATAAAGAAGAGCTTTCGAATATTTCGAAATTATTAGAAAGCAGAGTGCTTGCATTAGAAACGGATATTTATGATATTGCGGGAGAAGAATTTAATATCAATTCACCCAAGCAGTTAGGTGTGATCCTGTTTGAGAAAATGAAGCTTCCGTTTGCAAAAAAGACAAAGACCGGTTATTCGACGTCTGCTGATATTTTGGAAAAATTGCGAAAAGAAGATCCGATCATTGATAAGATCTTAGAATATCGTCAGGTCAGCAAATTAAAATCTACCTATGCCGATGGGCTTGTCGTTTTTATCGAACCGGATCAGAGGATTCACGGAAAGTTCAACCAGACGATTACAGCGACAGGACGTATCAGCAGTACCGATCCGAATTTGCAAAATATTCCGATCCGCATGGAGCTTGGCAGAGAGATCAGGAAAGCTTTTAAGCCAAAAGAGGGTTGTGTTTTCTTAGATGCCGATTATTCGCAGATCGAACTCAGAGTGCTTGCGCATATGTCAGGTGATCAGGAGCTGATCGATGCATACCGTCATAATCAGGATATTCACAGAAGTACCGCATCGAAAGTATTCCATACTCCGTTTGATCAGGTAACCGATTTGCAAAGAAGAAATGCAAAAGCAGTCAACTTTGGTATTGTATACGGAATCAGTTCATTTGGTCTTAGTCAGGATCTGAATGTATCAAAGAAAGAAGCACAGGCGTATATCGACCAGTATTTTGCAACGTATCCGGCAGTCAAGGAATTCATTGATTCTCTGGTTGCAACAGCAAAAGAAAAAGGATATGCCGGTACAATGTTTGGCAGAAGAAGACCGGTACCGGAACTGGCTTCGAATAATTTTATGCAGCGTTCGTTTGGAGAACGAATTGCAATGAATTCACCGATCCAGGGAACAGCAGCCGATATTATTAAGCTTGCGATGATCCGTGTGGCAGACCGGTTAAAGAAAGAGCAAAGAAAGGCTCGTATTGTTTTACAGGTTCATGATGAATTGCTTGTCGAAGTGCCGGAAGAAGAGGTTGAGGCGGTTCAAACGATATTAGAAGAAGAGATGCCTCGTGCGGTAGAATTATCCGTTCCGTTAGAAGTCGAAGTGCTTAGCGGAAAAGACTGGAAGGAGGCACACTAATGTATGTGATCGGTATGACAGGAGGAGTTGGCAGTGGTAAGACACAGGCAGCCTGCTTATTAAAAGAGATTGCAAGTGCCGAACTTTTAATTGCCGACGAATTAGGACATGTAGCGATGGAAAAAGGCACAGACGGATATGATGAGATCATAGAATCGTTTGGTACAGATATTCTGGATGCAGATGGTCAGATCAGCAGAAACGTGATGGCAGAAAAAGTATTTCATGATAAAGAAAGGCTTGCTTTGCTTAATGGGATCATTCATCCGAAAGTAAAAGCGTATATCCGTCAATATATAGATGACAGGAAAGACCAAGAAGGCGTTTTGATACTGGAAAATGCTATTTTGTTTGAGACAGGTTGTGATGCATTTTGTGATGAGATCTGGTATATTGCTGTCTCAGCAGATGCACGAAAAAAACGTTTGCGTCAAAACAGAGGATATTCGGATGAAAAAAGCCGGGCAATTATGGAAAGACAGCAAAGTGATGCTTTTTTTTACCAAAGATGTGATAAGGTAATTGATAATAATGGAAGTCTTGTACAGTTAAAGCAGAATTTAATAAAAGAATATGAATTGATACAAAGAGGAAGGAAACATGCAGGAGCGTAATACTATTTTAATTGTAGATGATCAGGAGACAAACCGGGCGATACTTCATCGACTGTTAGAAGACCAGTTTATCATCTTAGAGGCAGAGGACGGCTTAGAAGCGATCGAGCAGATCAATGGGCATGAAAAAGAATTAGCTTTGATCATGTTAGACATTATTATGCCAAACATGAATGGATATGATGTCCTTCATTTTATGGAAAATGCATCTATTGATGAAAACATTCCTGTTATTTTGATAACAGGTGATATCGAAACAATCGCAGAGTTAAAAGAATACCAGTCCCATATTGCAGAAGTTGTAATGAAACCTTTTGATATCCAGATTACAAGACGCAGAGTATATCATACGATTGAATTGTATGAAAGCAAAAGAAGAGAACTCGAAAAAGAGCAGAAGACACAGAAAGCAGGAAATACTACAAAAACATTCCAAACGACCGGGCAGTTGGCAATGGAAGAAAAACAGAATACAATATTTGAGAAACCTTGTTTTGAGGCGACAGAAAAGATTCGTTTAGAAAGCGAAAATCTGGAATTAAAAGACCGATATGCATTATTAGAAAAGGAAAATCAGAAATCAAAAGAGCAGTATGCACAATTAGAAAAAGCATATAAGGAGTCAGAGCAAAAATGCACGCAGTTAGGTGATCGTTATACCAGATCAGAACAGACGATCTTAAAAGAACGAACCAAATTTCATGATCTGGTACAAAAATATAAGGATGCAAGCGAACGTTTCTGTTTGATCCTGTCAAGAAAAACCGGTAATGAAAATTGTCTTTTACGTGTCAAAGCATTTACAGAAATTTTATGTAAATATGTGATGCAGGAATATCCGGAATATCATCTGACAAGACAGATTGTTGTAAAGATTATTGAATCCTCTGTTTTTTATGATGTGGGTATGTTCATGATCGGAGATGATATATTAAAGAAACCGGGTAAATTAACGAAAAAAGAGCGGGCTGTCATGGAAGAGCATACAAAAAAAGGTGTGGAGGTGTTAAAGTATTTAGATGTGATCGCAGATTCCGATACATTAACATATGCAAGTGATATTTGTCTGTATCACCATGAACGCTATGATGGAAACGGTTATCCGTATGGATTGGCAGGAGATGAGATTCCGATCGCGGCTCAGATCGTATCAGTAGCCGAAGCGTATGCGGCATTGTTACGAAAAGGAAGTTATCGTGATGCCTATTCACAGGTCAATGCAGAAAAGATGATCTTAGACGGGCAGTGTGGATGCTTTAATCCTAAGCTTTTAGACTGCTTTGAACTGGGCAAAGAAGAAATGCGTGCCGTGATCATCAAAACAGCACAGTCAGAAAGAACAGAACAAGAATAGAGATAATCTTTCTACATATGTAGTATAACTAACGGATTGATATAACTTTCAAGAAACGAACCAAGAAGTAACAACAGAATACCTAGAAGAAAAAGAGGCAGTTGTATAAGCAGCAACTGTCCTTTTTTGTTTGCAACAAAAGAAGTACGGGTGTTTTTTTGCGTATTGTCTTCAAACCATTCGATATGTAACAGATCAAGATGATGCAATGCATAGAGATAAAAAGGGACAAAGAGCAGACATTGTGGGAAAAGGATTCCCAGATAATATAATACACCTGAACAGCCCTTGACAAATGTACAGAACAAAAAAAGCATACCATTAGAAAAACCGGTATACAAAATGGCAAGTGCATAATAGAAATGCCAGACATTCGTAAAAGCAAAGAAAACGATCAGAATATAAAATTTAAGATGTTCTTTTATGCTGAAATAAAAAAGAGCATCTTTTTTGATCTCATAAGAATGGAGCTTTTCAAAGGAAGACGTAAACAGGTGCAGGATATCATTACAAAGTGTTTCTTTAAATAAATTGGCAGCAAAGCTTCCACATAGAAAAGAAAACAAAAAAAGAAGCAATGTAATGTAGTGGAAACGAGACAGATGAAAATGATGCACAGGGCGGTAAGAGGAATATCTGTCTTTGTGAAAGATCGTCATAGTATATCCTGCCTTTCGTTTGGTGCGGTTTGTTTCATTGTTCTTATATACCATATGGCAGAACAGACAAAATTATGCGAAATGCCAACTTGTGAATCAGAGAATGGTTATAGTGATGGAAAGGAATATCGGCAAAATGACCGGAAAACACAAAATGCACACATTTCACTCAAAGGTTTTTCACAGCCGGATCGTATGATAAATATAGTCAAATGATAAACAGACAGATATGGTATATCTGCGCACAGACATTTAGAAATGAAAGAAATCGAATAAAAGACAGATGGCGCAAAGGAGGTCAATATGTGGTTTCACAGGAAGAAACATGCATCCGATGAAAAAAAGAAAATAAAAAAGAAATGGTCAGCTAAAAGGAAAGGAATCCTTGCGATTGTGCTCGTACTTTTTCTGGTGTCAGGAGGTGTTTTAACAAAGCTTGTGATCTACCCGACATGGTTTGCAAAAGACACACAGGAAGAGAGCCGGACAATGGAAGGTTATGTCAGTAAAGGAAATATAGAAATGACAACAACGGTCAGTGGTACGACAACAAATGGAGCAACGTATCAGTTATATGATTTAAACCTTACCGGCGAGTCAGAAAGCGGCAGTCTGGTCGTATCAAAGGTCAATGTATCAGAAGGAGATACCGTAAAGAAAGGCAGTACGGTTCTTACTTTAACACAAAGCAGTGTCGATCAGACCAGACAGATCTTAGAAAGTGCTGTAGAAAGCTATCAGACCGATCTGGTACAGGCAAAAGTAGATTATGAAGAAGCTGTGGCACAGGCAAAGTCCGATTACAGGACGAACCTGTCCTTGCTGTCAACAGCAGCATTGGATTATCAAAACAGTTTAGATACCTATGAGGCAGCAGAAAAAAGTGCCAAAAAAGATCTGACAGCAGCCCAAAAGACGATCAGTGAAATGCCTGAAACCATTACATCGTATCAAAAAAAGATTAAGACATTAAAAAAGAAGATCACATTGTATCAACAAAACATAGAAACCATTGCAAAGAAAGAAGCAACAGCAAAGAAAACATATGAAAGCAAAAAAGCAGCATATGACAAATTACAAAAAGAATATGAAAATCTGGATACGATAGCAAAGTATTTAGAAAGTTATAATGGAAAGTCAAATGTCGCAGAAGCAAAAAAAGAGATTACATCACAGCTTACAGAAGAAAAAACAGCGTTAGCAAGTGCAAAAACAGCATATGAAAAAGTAAAGAAATCTTATGAAGAGCTTCAGACAAAAAAGGCAAAAACACAGGAAGAGCAGACAAAAGCAAAAGGAAGTCTGAGTAGCTTTAAGCAGAAAGTGACAGAATCCAAAACCACATTATCGGAAGCAAAAGAAAATTTAAAATCGTATCAGGCAGCCTATTATGAAGCAAAAGCAGCACAGACAAAAGGAAAAGTCAGTGCAAAAGAGACTTATGCACAGAGCATGAGTACCTATCAGAATGCCAGCTCGATCTATGAAGCGGCATTACAAAGTGCAAAAGATACGTTACAAAGTGCAAAAGACAATGCTTCATCGGCAAAGGCAAGAAAGAAAGCTTTTGAAAAGATGATTACCGGTAATACGATCAAAGCTATGCAGGATGGCACAATAACAGCGGTCGGATATAGTGCCGGTGATACATTATCTACAACAACATCGATCGCTACTTATAGTGATAGCAGCAGTATTACGATCCCGGTAACAGTCGATCAGGCAGATATGCAATATATAGCAGTCGGAGATTCGGTTTCCGTTTCTTTATCTTCATCACGCGAATCATTAAACGGAACGGTCGCTTCGATGGAAACAACCTCTTCTTCCGAAAGCGTATCCAGTGTAACATATACCGTCAATGTGACAGTAGACAATGCATCCGGTTCGATCAGGAGTGATGATACAGCATCTATATCCTTTACAAAGTATACATTAAAAGATGTTTTATATGTTCCGGTCTCAGCAGTCACGGAAAAAAGCGGAAAGAGTTATGTGACAGCCAAACTGACAGATGGAAATACCAGACAGGTAGAAGTAAAGACAGGTGAAGATAACGGACAATTCATAGAGTTAAAGAGTGGTTTAAAGGAAGGAGATACTTATGTCGTTGATTTCAAAAATTAAAGGAAAAAAGAAGATAACCATTGGAATAGTATGTCTGCTGATTCTTTCGATTGTAGCAGGTTTTGGATATTATCAGGTACAAAAAGGAAAAAAGAGTGATACAAAAGTAGTGACAAAAGAAACAGAAGTCAAATCAGGCAATCTGACAGTCGGCATTACAGAGAGTGGTAATGTTGCGATCGACACATTGACACAATCGTATTCTTTAAGCCGGACTTCCGTAAGTTCGACATCAACTTCTTCATCCGGCTCAACATCAAGTGCTACGACAACCAAGTCCGGTTCTTCGGATAGTACGAAGTCAGCAGATAATGCCTCTTTAGAACAAAGCAGCAGTACAAAAAACAGTGCTTCTTCGATACAGAGTACAGCAAACACTTCGACAAAGAGTACAGCAGATTCTTCGACAAAGAGTACAGCATATTCATCGACACAGAATTCTTCTGCTTCTTCCGAGGAAGAACTTGTAGTAAAGAAAGTATGTGTTTCGACCGGACAGAACGTCAAAAAAGGAGATACTCTTTTGACTTTGACCAAAAGCAGTGTAGAGAGTGCGAAAAAAAGCTATCAGGAAAATTATGACGCGGCAAGAATCGCTTATAACGAAGCCAAGACAACAAGAGATGCAGCAAAAGTGTCCGCAGAATATGAATACAAACAAAGAATTGCAACAGGAAAGAGTGCATTAGCAACCTATAAGGCAACGGTAGCAAGCTTAGAAGCTAATGTAAGCAGTACAAAAGCGGCATATCAGAAAGCACAAAACGGGATCAAAACACTTCCAATACAGATTGCAAGTTTAAAAAAGAAGATTGCAAAAGCCAAGAGTGCATCCGGTGTAATGGATAGTGTAAACAATACTACACAACAAAGCAGTTCCAATACGACAACAGGAACAAATACTACATCTTCTACACAGTCTTCTTCAACCATCACGCAGTTAACGCAGGAACTGACACGGCTTCAGACACAATTAAGCGAATACCGTTCGAACCTAAACAGCTTAAAGTCACAATATACTTCTGCTAAGAAAGCATTAAAAACAGGAAAGATCACGGCAAAGCAGACATATGAGGAAAGCAGGATCGAAGCAAAGAATGCAAAAGCGTTATATACGGTTGCATTAAGCAGTGTCAATGATGATGTGGACGCAGCAAAAGAAACCTATGACCAGACAAAAGAAGAGTTAGAAGCATTCAACGCATTTACAAAAAATAACGAGGTAACAGCAAAATATACCGGTAAGCTGACATCAGTTGGTTATAGCAAGGGGGACAGTTTAAACAGTTCAACAGCGATCGCTGCTTATGTGGATACGGATGGAGTCAATATTACCGTATCGGTAGCACAGGATGATGTTTCGAATATTAAAGTAGGAGATAATGTCAATATTTATCTGTCGGCATATGAAGATGAACTTTTTGAAGGAACGGTAACTTCTATTTCATCTTCTTCCACAGGAGACACGACAGTCAGTTACCCGGTTGTGGTAACATTAAGCGGAGATGTGTCGAAAGTATATGATGGCATGAGCAGCGAAGTTACATTTGTATCAAAGGAAGTAAAAGATGTGACTTATGTATCAAACAAAGCAATCACAACAGAAGGAACAAAGTCGTATGTTACGTTAAAGAAAGCAGATGGTACAACGAAAAAGACCAAAGTTGTGACAGGCTTTTCCGATGGTCATAATGTTGAGATCAAAAGCGGTCTCAAAAAGGGTGATACTGTTTTGATAGAAAGTCAGGTGAGCCAATGAAAGTAAATGAGATTCTTCGATTGGTATGGATCAATCTGATCCAGAATAAATTCAAAGTGATCTTAACTTCGATCGGTATTGTAGTTGGTGCGGCAACGATTATGATGGTCATTGCGATCGGCCGTGGAGGACAAAAGGAAGTAGAAGAACAATTTAAAAACTTAAATGCAGGCGCGATTGATATTTCCTATGAAATGTCAAGTGAATTAAGCAGTCTGATGGATTCTGTAAAGACTTCCGGTGGGCGTGGTTTTCAGAATTTTGGAAACAGTTCCAAAAAGAGTGGTTCCTCAACACAAAAAGGATCTTCCGGTGGCGGTATGCCGGGAGGAGGTAACGGTGGAGCAGGCAATGCAAATGGCAGCAATTTCGGTGGCAGTTCACAAGGCGGTCCGGGTGGATCGGGTAATGGTGGCGGTCCGGGTGGCGACATGATCATGGGTGGCAGCAATGGCGATGATTCGTCAAGAATGAATCAGGAAAAGATCACATTATCAGAAGATGATGTCGACGACCTAAAGACCTTTTTACCGGGAATTTCAAAGATCACGATCTCTTATAATACCAAATCTGATGTAGAGGGTGGTGATCTCGATGACGCGACCGGTTATACAATTGCCGGAGTCAAGCACAATTATGCATCGATGAGTAATCTTTCGATGGCAGTTGGTGATTTTATTTCTTCCTCGGATGAGGAAAATAAAGAAAAAGTCTGTGTGCTTGGTTATTCAGTGGCAAAAGAGATCTTTGGCAGTGTTGAAGAAGCTTACGACAGTACAATCTATATTGACAGCAGGGCATATGTTGTCAATGGAGTTCTTGCAGAAATGGGAACGGTATCTTCTGGGATCAGCCCGGATGATTCGATCTTTTTACCATACAGTACCGGTGTTAAATACATTGTCGGAAGCAGTGTTTCTCCGACAATCACGGTGATCATGGAAGATGTGGACGAAGTAGATGCTGCCATGGAAAATATCCAGACAATCTTATCTGACTCGTATCCGAATGCGGAATTTATGATCACAGATGCCGGAAGCAAGATGGAAGCTGCTTCTGCGTCAAATGATACTCTTACAACTTTATTGATCTCTATGGCTGTGATCGTTTTTATCGTTGGTGGTATCGGCATTATGAATGTGTTGTTTGTCTCTGTCAAAGAACGAACAAAAGAAATTGGAATCTTAAAAGCAATCGGTTGTACGAAAAGAGATATTTTATTGGAATTTTTGTTAGAAGCAAGTTTTATCAGTATATTTGGCGGTATCGCAGGTGTGTTAGCCGGACTTGGTCTGACACCGATCTTAGAGCATTTTGGTGTCCGGGTTGAACTATCGGTCTTAGGAGCCGTCTTAGCCGTTGTTTTTGCTCTTGTGACAGGAACGGTATTTGGATTCTATCCGGCATTGAAAGCATCGAATCTGGTACCGGTAGAAGCATTAAACGAAGATTAGAAATGGAGGCTTATATGAAAAAAAGAAAAATAACAATGCTGTTTTTGATCGCCGGTCTTCTGTTTAGCGGATGTGGAAAAAGTGATGCTTCTGATGCAACAGATATTTCTTCTGTCAAATTGAAAAGCAACCAAAAGATCGTGATCGGTAAGATTACGGAAATAGCAGGCAATGAGATGACCTATATGATCCTAAAGAAAGTGTCTGCAAAGAGCAGTTCCTCTGACCAGAGTAAGAGTGGCAATTCGGGCAATGCACCGGATCAAAGCAGTAATAGCAATGACAGCAGTAATGCAGGAAATAC
>ERZ831634.3610-NODE-3610-length-11361-cov-11.537325_pt1 | contig 11361 bp, 6 predicted proteins | sample MGYA00519953_ERZ831634 | MGnify/ENA primary metagenome ERZ831634 (study PRJEB31850, sample SAMEA3708718) | human gut metagenome | biome: human gut; feature: human-associated habitat; material: faeces | place: China | collected 2014 ...
GGTGCTCAAAGTATTTATTTTAAATAATTTGTGACAAATGATTGACTAACCTACAAACTAAAAAGTACTTTTAAAAGTATTTTTATTGAATTTTTTGTCGAAATACGATATATTATTTATATTGTTTTTATAGAAAGGAGTCCATGATTTATTTAGTTTATTAAATAATCATATAAAAAAATGAAAATAAAAAAAATATTTATTATATTATTATGTACATTTTTAATTTTAATTCCATTTGGAAATGTTCTATCAGCTGATATTGCAAATCAACCTTTAATTAGTGCAGATGCTTCTATTGTAATTGACAATAAAACTAATAAAATCCTATATAGTAAAAACGAAAATAAAAAAATGTACCCTGCTAGTACTACTAAGATTTTAACAGCAATTCTTGTTATTGAAAATTCAAATTTAGATGATTTAGTAACAGCAAGCTATGATGCTATTATGTCTATTCCAGATGGTTATTCAATAGCTAATATTCAAATTGGTGAACAACTTACAGTTGAACAATTATTAGAACTTTTATTAGTTCACTCTGCTAATGACGCGGCTAACGTATTAGCAGAATTTATTGGAGGTTCAACAGACAGTTTCGTTTCTATGATGAATACTAGGATTAATGAATTAGGATTATCTAATTCTCATTTTACTAATGTTTATGGTATGCATAATGAAAATCATTATACAACTGCTCATGACTTAGCAATAATTATGAAATATTGCCTCAAGAACGATACATTTAGAAAAATCTCTGGTCAAGCTTCTTGTTCTATCCCATCAACTAACAAATATGGCACTAGAACATATAATTCTACAAATGAACTTTTAATTCCAAATAGTTCATCTTATTATAAATATTTAACTACTGGAAAAACAGGATTTACCTCTCAAGCAAAAGAGTGCTTAGTTTCTTCTGCTTATAAAGATGATTTAGAATTAATTGGAGTTGTACTTGGAAGTAATAATCGATTTTCTGATACTCGTGCTATATATGACTTTGCATATTCTAATTATTCTATTAAGATTATTGCAAATGAAGGAGACATTGCAAGTAATATAACCATCTCTAATGCAACAAAAGAAACCGAAAGTCTGAATCTATTATTAGATGAAAGTATTCCTGTACTGATATCTAATTCTCAAGATATTTCTGAAATTTCACCTGAAATAATATTGAATGATAATATTTCAGCTCCAATTGAAGAAGGCTCTATTTTAGGTAAAATAAAATATACAGTAGCAGGAGTTACTTATTCGACTAATATTATCGCTGAACATAATGTTGAAAAATCTAAATTGCCAGTTTATATTTTGTATTTAAGTATTGCTTTTATATTTATTATAATTTGTTTTATTTTAATTTATAAAAAAAATAGTAAAAAAAAGATTTAAGTTAAAATTATAACTTAAATCTCTTTTTTAATTTTTTGCTTATTTTATATAATGTTTTTTTCTCACTATATAACTTACTCCTGCAATTGTAGCTCCTACTCCAACAGATGCTATTATAATCCAAAATGCTACTGAACCTGTATATGGTAATTTAAATGGTAATTTTTCTAAAACTCCTTCATTTTTATTACTATTGCTATTGCTTTCATTTTCTTTCACAATTTCATTTATTTGTCCAGTTACAACATTTGAAATATTAATCTTACTTAAATCTGTTTTATTTCCAGCTGCATCTTCTATATTTCCTGTTATATTATTAATGGTCATTTTGCCAATATCTTTTTCTGATATTGTATATGTATATATTATAGAATTTACATATTCTCCTACAGTATAGTCGCTTTCTAAATTTCCTTCTGCTTTGTTTCTTCCAAATTTAATATTTAATACAGGTACTTCTTCAGCTGCTATATACTCATTTCTGTTTTTCATATTTTCATCTTCAAAAACGACTTTAATTTTAACTTTATCTCCTGCCTTATAATTTTTTCCTTCTTCTGCCATTATATAAATTGCCTTTATAGTTGATTTTGAATAATCAATCACTATTGGCTCATCCATATTTTCTTCATTCATTACTGTCAAATTTGCTTCATTTCCTGATAAATCTCTACATCCACTTACTTGGATTTCAAGATATCCCTCTTTTATTTTGTCATTTATTTCTAAACTAGCTGTATACTCTTTGCCACTACCTTCTACTGTAGCCACTTGTCCTCCCATTGTAACTGTTGGCAATTCTGCTAAATCTTCATTTGAAGTAATATTAACTTTTACAATATCTCCTTTATTTAAATAATAGCTATCTTTCTCTATCTCTGGAACTACTGTTATCTCTGGCGCTGTTGTATCTGCTATAACTTCACCAACTAATAAATTTATTCCGTTTGGAACTGTTTCTAAATTGCCTGTTAATTCATCTGACATTTCGTCTTGCTCTGTTACATCATCTCCTACAAATGCTTTAGTATTGCTAGAAATATATTCTTCACTTAGTTCTTTGCTTTCATCTTCTGATTCATCATTAGATGAAACTTCCAATGTTTCATTTTCTATATCTATATTTTCTTCTGTCTCTTCAATAGTAAATTCTTCTTCTTCATTATTAACTGTTAATATAGTATCCATTTTACCGGTATCATCTGTTAAATTTCCACCATTTAATCCTAATATTTTTAATATTCCATTATCTCCTTCTTGAACTTCATATTCATATCTAATAGCTGTATTATTATCTTCTATTCCAACAAATTTAGGAATTCCAACACTTGAATTATTACCAAATACTAATTGTAGCTCTGGTACTTCTCCCTTTATTTCTTCTGAAAATACAACTTTAAAACTTATTTTTTCACCTTTTTTATATTCCTGTTGTCCTTCATCTTGATCAATTGTAACTTTTTGAATAGTAGGTATATTTAATGGCTTTACATTTACTTTTATTGTCTCTTTAACATCTTCGTTTGTTGGACTACTTATTTCTATAGTTGCTTCTCCCTCAGAAATAGCAAGTATTTTATATGCTCCTGTTTCTTCATCCTTATACATTCTTGCAATATCTTCATCTGATGATGTAATAATTGGTTCTTCTGTTGCATCTATTTCTCCTTCTATATCTTGACTATTTGCACTTGATTTTAGAAGTTTAGATACTGAATTTGCAATTATATATTCCTCATCTTCTAATGATTCTTTTAGTGTAATATCTTGCTTACTTGTATATATTTTAGTAATAGACTTCTCTACCTTTACATCACATTCATCACTTATACCATCGATTGTAACAGTTACCTTTGCTGTTCCTTCTTTTACAGGTATAACTTCTACATTTCCATAACTATCCTCTTTTAATTTTACAACATTTTCATCTGAACTTTTCCACTCAGCGTCTTTATTATCTAAATTTGTGTTTACTTTTAAATATGTATATTTATCTGGTAATTTAGACAAATCATAGTTTATTGTATTTTCACTTAATTCAACATATGCTTTATCTATAATTTCAATATTAAATCTAGCTGTTTTATATTTATTATCTTCACTATTCTCATCTAGCATGCTACAACATATAACTATTTTGCTACCTGTTACAGCATTTTCATTAACTTTAATATTAGCACTTCCATCATTATTTGGAGTAATAGTTACCATATCTGCTTGCCCTTCAGCATACCATCTAATTTGATTTTGAATATTTTCGTCTTTAATGTCTTCATAATTATTATCTTCAAAACTATTAAACTTTAATGTAAAAACATCATTTTTATACATTCCATTATAATTATTAACACACATTTTTTGAATATCTGTGGCATCAGATACGGTTAGTACACCGTCTTTATTAATATCTCCTCTTTCTTTTCCTTCTTCTGTAAGTTGAATCAAATTTACTATTGCTCTTTGTACATCAAATGAATCTACCTCTGTAATAAACCCATCTTTATTAACATCTCCTAAAATATTCTTATTTACTTTTTTCCCAGTAATTACTTCAAATCCTGTGGTAACATTATTTTTATCTATTATCTTTAATTTTATTTCTCCTGCTTTTTCCTCTTCATTCTTTTCATTTAGATATGTTGCTTTTATTACCACACTACCATTTAAAGCTGATAGTTCATTTTTTGATTTAATTGAAATACCATCTTCATTTTCGGTAACATTTATAAATTCTTCTCCTTCAGTAACAGATAATTTTAAATTATCACCTGAAACTAATTTATTTTCATTGTCATATACCTTAAATGTTTCTGAACTTCCTATTTGTAATGAATTTACTCTTTTATTTATAATAACTTTTAAAGCTGTTAAATCATTAGCATCAATAGATTCATTTCCATCAACATTAGCATATTTTTTTTGATCATCTGTAAGTTCTTGTAATTTAGATAAATATCTTTGTAATAACAAATAGTCGTATTCATTAACATATCCATCTTGATTTATATCTCCTGCTATAGCCTCATCATTTACATTTTTATCACTTGCGAAATATAACTTATTTGCTTCACTATTTCCGTAATATAAATAAATTCCATTTGAAGATTTATTACTTTCATCTATAATAATGTCATCTCCCAAGTTTCCTGACAAATTTTTATAATTCTTTATCTCTATTGGTATACATTTATCTACATAACCAAATGCATTAGCTGTTTGTAGTATATAATTTGAATCTAAATATGCATAATAATGATATATTTCACTTTTATCTTTTTTATTTTTATTTTTTAATCTAGCAAAAGTCGTTTTGTGTCCACATACATATATTTCTGGATTATTTCCAAGTTTCTCTTCTGTTGTTAAATCTATTACTATTTTTTGATTTTGGTATATTGTCATTTTTTGTTTATCAGATGACAATTTTCCTCCTGTTATATTTATTTCACTTATTTCAGGATAACTACTATCGAAATAAACTTTATTTTTTATAGTATAACTTGTAGCATTTCCCCATTTATCTGATAGTCCATATATTTCTATTACATAATCTCCATATAAAGTCCCTGTTCCAAATTTATCTGTTATTGGAATTTCTATAGAGAAATTGGTTTTATTTCCTACATTTATTGTACCAGTTTTTAAATCTGTTCCATTAATTTTTATTCCACTATATTTTGAAACTTCTTCATGTGCTTTAAGATTTAATATCAATTTGTCTCCTACTTTTACTGCACATTTATCTTTATCATAAATCTTATCATTTTTCTTTATTTGTAAACTTTGTATTTTAGGTGGAGTAGTGTCTACATTAACATTCTCTTCTATCTTTCTCCAATTTCCTGCTAAATCTTCAACTTTAATTGTATATTTTCCAGATTTAGAAATTTTATATGTTGCTGAATATGCACAATAATAATCTTTTTTATTACAACTATATATATTAGTTCCATTTACTGATATATTTTTTATAGCAACATTATCTTTAGCATATACTGTTAAATACTTTATATTTTTACCTATTTCACTTCTATAATTAGTAGTAAAAGTTGGATGTTCTCTATCTATTCCTTTAACTTCTTGGTTCAGAATTATATCTCTTAATCCTGGATATGTTATCTTTATAGTATATTTTCCATTTTTAGTTACTGGATACTTTACTTTATTATTTCCTACATAATTTCCATTTACATAAACTTTAGCATTATTGTAATTAACATTTTCCCCAAAAGTTGGATAAATTTCAATATATTTTATTTGTTTCCACCCACTGGTAGTGCTTGATTTATATGATAGAGATATATTATAATAAATTTGATTATTATTGTTGTTGTTATTGTTATTGTTGTTATTATTGTTGTAGCTATTATTATTTGGATTAGTACTTGCTTTGATTCCTGACCAATTAAACATTACATATGATCCTTTAAATGGTGAACTTGACGTACCTGGTATTCGAACCATTGCTGTTTCTTTTTCTTTTCCTTTACTTTTAACTGTAACTTTTTTTCCAGATATCTTGACAATATTCTCCTTATAATAAGTAGGTGCTACTATATTACCATATGATTTCACAAAGATATCTGGCAATGTACTATTTCCTGTATTTCCACTTTTTATTGTTCCTAAATATTTAGTTATTATTTGGTGTTGTAAATTATATCTAGCATCATGTACAATACCATCATTTATGCTTTCAATATTATTTTTACTTAAATCTATATATGTAATATTTTTTAAAGCTTTCCTTCCAGAAGAGGTCATAAACCCACTTGTTCCAGATATTTTACAATTAGAAAAATTTAATCTTCTTAAATTCGGCCATTTTGAAAAATCAGGTAATGTAGTTATTCCTCCTATATTTAATCCTGAAAAATTAAACTCTTTTTCTTTTTTACATGTATCTGAACTAAAATATCTACTTGGTACTTCAATATAATATCCTCCTGATATTTTATGTAATGCCTTTCTATTATTTCTTTCTAATGATGCCTCTACTGGATTCATATTTTTTTGTTCATCCCACGTTAACCATATTTCATCGGATATCTTATTAATAATATATTTTAATATTACATCACTAGAGCTAGTTATTCTAACAGAACTATATTTAGCCAATTTTTTCTCAATTGGATTAATTGCTATTTGAGTAACACTAGTTTTATCTTCTTCATACTTAGCATCTTTTATCTTATTTGTTATACATACTAGTCCAATTATTACTTCTGCCACCAAAATAATAAATAAAAAATTTAATACTTTCAAAAATTTCCTAATTTTCATAATAATATCCCCTTTAATGTTATTAATCACTAATTAAAATTTACTACATTATTATTTTAGTTTCAATAGTAGCTATTTCTTAGTTCAAGAATATTACAATGCATTACTAGAAAACTACTTGCGGATATTTAAAATATAAACACTACATTCTTTAATATTTTATTTTTATTACAATTTGATTACATGCCATTTTATTTACTATTTTATACTGTAATTAGTTCCTTTATCTTATTAAATTTATTTTCTCCAATACCATTTACCTGTTTTATATCTTCTATTAATTTAAACTTTCCTTTCTCCTTTCTGTATTCTATTATTTTTAAAGCTGTTGATTCTCCAATTCCAGGTAAAGTTTCTAAATCCGTTTTAGTAGCTGTATTTATATTTATCTTTAACTTTTTATTATTATTACTTTTTATCTCATTACTTTGTTCTACTGTTCCAGAATCTATATTACTTTCTACAATTATAGTTGACTCTTTTTCTTCTTTACTTGGTATATGAATTTTCATCCCATCTTCTATTATATATGCTAAATTTATATTTGTAATATCTGCTTCATCTTTTAATCCCCCAGCTTTATCTATAGCATCTATAATTCTGGAATTATTTTTCAATTCTACAATTCCCTCTTTATTTACGGCTCCGCTAACATGAACAATTATATTTTCGTTTTTTTCTAGTTGTTGTTCATTAGAATTATTTTCAATTTGATCATTTGTTTTAATCTCTTCTTTTATTTCTAAATTTTGTTCTTGATTGTTTAACCACTCTTCTTTTCTATCAAAAATAAAATAGTAACTACTTATTGCAACAATTGCTACAATTACTATTAATAGAATTTTATTTTTTTTATTGAAATTATTTATTCTTATATGTATCTCTCCTTCCTCAGAATAATTTAGCAAACCATATAATTTATATTAATCTTATATTTTTTCTTTGGCTTTTTTTATATAACCACCACATTATGTGCTTTATAACTAATATTTATTAATTTGGATTTTAGTAAGAATCTTACTTGAAATAAATTTTGTTGAATTAAATTTATTATAGAAAAGATAAGCATTTTAAATTATTATCTTATCTTTTCTATAATAGTATATTGATTATTAATAATCTTTTCCTATAATAATTGTTACATCGACTTTGCTTGAACTTGATTGACTATTTTGTATAACCCCTGTACCTAATACTTCTTTCATGTTTTGTAATAAAGTATTGCTTACATCTTTTTTATCTATAATAGTTGTTTTAGAAGTTGAATTAGTAGTTCCAGTTCTAGTAACTTTATAACCTGCTCCTTCTAGTTCACTTACTGCCTTTTGTAGTTTTTTACTATCTCCGCTTCCATTTAATATTTCTATTTTAATATCACTTTTTTTATTTGATGTTACTGTATTATTAATAGTACTATTAGTTGAAGTATTTGAAGTCACATTATTTGTTGTAGTTTCTGCATTTTCAGTTAACTCTTCTGTATTATCTCTATCATAAAATAACTCCTGTATTAATGCTTGTGTTGCTTTTTTATCATGTATAAATACCCATGTTCCAGATGTATTTTTATTAGTATTGATTCCTGGTAAACTAGCTGTTAATAAATCATCTGTATTAAACTCTACTGCATATGGGACATAATCTTTTGCAACTTCAAAGTCTATATTAGTTATTACATATTCTTTTGCAACTTCTAAAATTTCTCCAATTTTAAATATATTTTCTGGTTTTGCTGTTTGTTTTATAACTTGCATAATAAATTCTCTTTGTGTTCTCATTCTTCCTGTGTCATTGTCACCATATTCCTCTGGATATGAAGTATCATCATTATTATGTCTAAACCTTACTAACTGTTCTGCTTTGTCTCCATCTAATTTTTGTTCTCCTGCTTTTAAATGAATGTGTAAATTCTGTGATGTATCATCATAATTCATATCAATTGGAACATCAAATGTAATACCTCCAATTACATCTACTAATTTAATTAAAGCTTCTGTTTTTACTACTACATAATATTTAATATCTAAACCTGTTATTTCATTTACTGCTTCTAAAGTTTCATCTGGTCTATGTTTTCTACTATACAATGCATTTATTTTTTCATAAGCTGTTGCTTTAGCTGGGGTTTTTCCAGTATATGTATCCCTTGGAATAGATAATAATGTAGCTTTTTGAGTATTTGGATTATAAGAAGCAACCATAATAGTATCAGTTAAATCTACATTTTCTTGATCTGTACTAATACCTAATATTAAGCATTTAAATTCCCCTAAATTTTTCTTGGTATTTTCATCATGTCCTACCACTGTTGCTAACATCCCAGACATTCCGCCTCCATTTTTGCAAACTTTATATGCAAATACACTTCCTGCTATTAATATAATAAATAGCATTATAAGTAAAACTTTTTTCCATACTTTTTTCTTTTTCTTATTTGTTGTTCCTTTTTTTTCTCTTTTGTTGGAATTACCTTTTTTCAAAATCGCTCACTCCTAAAATTTTATGTTATAAGTATAACAAACTTATATATAAAACGCAATAATTTTACAAAAAATTCACAATAAATAAACACAGTATAATTTACATTCTTATAATCTTTACTGAATTTACTTTTTTAATAGTAACATAAACTCCAACATTAACAAAAAGAGATTGAGTCATAACTAATACCCCAATCTCTTATTTTATAGTATTTTTTAGAAAATATTATGTTTTAAAAAACACATTTAATATATTATAACTACTCATTGTCTTTGCTAAATACGATTCTTGCATAGCATTATCAAGTGCTCCATTTGGATTAAGTATTACTACTAATTGTATTACCATTAAAATCACATAAGTAATAATAATTCCTCTTAATAATCCGTACAAAACTCCTCCTATTTCATTAAACTGTTTTATAATTGGAAATTTTGCTACTTGATTAGCTAACGAATTAACTAGTAATAAACAAATTTTAATTATTATAAATAACACTATTAATGTTATTCCATATATAATATTTATTGATAAACTTTTAGATGTATCTGGTAAAAGTCCATTTTTTGCACTTTCTATAAGTTTACTTGAACTATCTTTACTATCATCATTTTTCATAAACTCTTCTATTTTGGTTTGTATCATTTGTTGTAACTTTTCATCTACTGTAGTATTATTAATTATTATATTACCAATTGGTTTATATAATAATAATGTTACAACCATTGCAATTATAAATGCTAATATATTTATTGCCAATGAAATTAATCCCTTTTTATAGCCAAAAAACGCTGAAGCTAATATAAATAATATAATTATTATATCAATTACAATTCCCATAATTTATCCCCTTTTATAAGTTTATAATTTCAATTTTATCTCTATAGATAATTCCGGCTATACTATCTGAAACAACAATATTAGTAATTTCTTGATTTGCCACATATCTCTTTACAAGCCATCCATCTGTACTAATGAACTCTACTTCTGTTCCTAAATTAATTGCTATAATATTTCCATATGTATATAATTCTTTAGTAACAGAACTTGCTGTATATTGCTTTATTTCATGATTTTCAATATTCACTATATTTACTAAAGAATCTGCTGTAAATAATCCCGAAGATTTTTCTTCAATTGAACATGCTCTATTTACTAAATTTACTGATTGAAATATTACTTTTTTATTTTGATTATCTATTAGTGTTATATCTTCTCCGTTCTCTATTTGATGTATAGAGTCTGTATACATACAAACTAGCTTATTTTTATTTTGATATTTTATATTAGTTATTAGCTTATTTTCTTCTCCCTTATATGTATTTTCTAATGAATTAGTAGGATCAGTACTTGCCTTATCTATTGATATAACTTTTATACTAGATTGTATCATAGTACCTGATGTGTCAACTTCTGCAATTGCTAAATACTTATTATCATTTGAGATGCTAACATCTACTGCTCTTGTTGATGATAGATATGTATTAAACAATTCTTTTCCTTGAGGATTATATGTTTTTATAACTGTTTTATAACTTGTATCTACTATTACTACTGCTACATATCCATTTTTATTAACATGTACTTGTGAAATGTTTCCTTCCACTTCCGCTTCCCAAGCTATGTCTTTATCTGAAATTAAATAGACTTTTTTCCCTTTGTTTTCTGCTATTGCTAAAAATCTATTTGCTGAACCCCAAATAGGATTTGAAATTTGTAAATCAAGTGTCTTTTCCTGACTTCCTGTACTATTATAAACTGAAAATTTAGTTTTATTTAAAATACCTATATATTTATTAAAAGCATAAATATTAGAATCTTGATTCTCTTTTAAATCTATTGTTGCTACTTTATCTTGTAATACTTCTTTTCTAAATATATTTTTATCAATCCATTCTCTTGCCTTGTCATTAGTACTATATAGCCCAATTGTTATAATTGCTATTACAATAAATACTATAATTATCGTTAAAATAACTATTTTTTTCTTATTAACTTTCTTTTCCTTATTAGTTGCGTCTATCCAAATATCTTTCATTTTATATTTTCTCCTTGGTTTTTATTAGTTAAGTTATATCAGTTTTTCATGTTTTTTTCAAGGTTTTTACGAATTTTTTAAGTTTCAAAAGTTACAGTTCAGTAAAAGATGATTATGATGTCCAATCTTTGCCTCCAACTATAACACTTAAATTTTATTTA
>ERZ831634.3621-NODE-3621-length-11336-cov-15.801879_pt1 | contig 11336 bp, 9 predicted proteins | sample MGYA00519953_ERZ831634 | MGnify/ENA primary metagenome ERZ831634 (study PRJEB31850, sample SAMEA3708718) | human gut metagenome | biome: human gut; feature: human-associated habitat; material: faeces | place: China | collected 2014 ...
CATAGCGCAGATACATACGCATCAGCATGCTTGCCCAGTCCTGGCTCTCCGTACCGCCAGCGCCGGAATTAATTTTCAGCACACAGTCCATCTGGTCGGCCTCTTCGCGAAGCATGTTCTTAAGTTCAAGGGCTTCTACGGCGGCAGACGCTTTGGCATAGGCTTCGTCCACTTCCTCTTCCGTCACCAGTTCATCTTTGTAGAAGTCGAACGCAAGTTGCAGTTCGTCCGCCAGAATCCTGACCTCGTTGTAGCCGGAAATCCATTGCTGCAAGCCTTTCACTTTCTTCATCTGCGCTTCGGCAGCCTTCTGGTCGTCCCAGAAGCCCGGAGCTTGCGTACGCAACTGTTCCTCTTCTACTTGTATTTTCTTTCCTTCGATGTCCAGATAGCGGTTCAACGCTTCGGTACGTTCCTTTATATCCTTCAGTTGTTCAATGGTAATCATATGCTTTCTTCAAATTCTATCTTTTCGAGCCGCAAAGATAGTGCAAAAGTCCGAAAAAACGCGTTACTCTTCGTACATCTTATCAATCAGCTCCTTATAATTCGTTGCCACCACAGAGCGTTTCAGCTTCAGCGTGTTCGTCAGTTCGCCGCGTTCCATGCTGAAAGGTTCGGGCAGAAGGGTGAAGCGCTTCACCTGCTCGTAGTGGGCGAACTGCTGTTGCAGCGTATCGATGCGTGCACGAAACAACGCCTGCACTTTGGGGTGTTGCAGCAGGTCGGCCATATCCTTATATTCAAGGCCTTTTTCTTTGGCATAGTCCTTCACAAAGCCATAGACGGGCACAATGAGGGCGGACACAAACTTACGCTGGTCGGCAATGACGGCAATCTGGTCTATATAGCGGTCTATCGCGAGCTTCGTTTCCAACGCCTGCGGAGAGACATACTTGCCGTTGGAGGTTTTGAACAGGTCCTTGATGCGCTCGGTCAGATACAGATGACCGTCTTTCAGGTGTCCTGCGTCGCCGGTGTGGAACCAGCCGTCCTTATCAATGGCGTCGGCGGTGGCTTCGGGCTTCCTGTAATAACCGGTGGTGATCGTTTTGCCCCGGAGCAGTATCTCATTGTTCTCTCCGATCTTCACTTCAACGTCGGGCATCAGCGTACCCACCGAACCTATCTCATAGCCTTTGTCCGGGAAACAGGAAACGGTGGCGGTAGATTCCGTCAACCCGTACCCCACTATCATATTGATGCCTACGGAATGTACAAACTCGCAGATTTCATCGGGTACGGCAGCTCCGGCGGTGGGAAAGAAGTTTCCGTTCTCAATGCCGATCGTCTTTTTCAGCAGGGCGTAGATAGTCTTTTCGTAGAACTTATACTTCAGGTGAAGCAGCAGCGGGGGTGTCTTGCCCACACGCAGATAGTCAATGTTGTGCATCTTGCCCACCTTGATGGCATCCAGCATCATCGCTTTCCGCAAGCCGGTCTCCTGCGCTATCTTCTCCTGCACGCCGGCATACACTTTCTCCCAAAAGCGGGGAACGCTGCACATCAGCGTGGGGCGTATTTCCTTGATAGTGGTCTGGATATCTGCCGGACGGAGGTTGATGCACACCTGTACTCCCCGGTGGATGCAGAGATAGGTCCAAGCCTTCTCAAACACATGCGTCAGCGGGAGGAAGTTCATGGACACGTCTTTATCCGTCATGGCAGTCAGGCGGATGTCGTGGATGCGGATGGCTTCCCGGTAGTTGAAGTGATGCAGCATCACCCCTTTCGGTTCGCCGGTGGTGCCGGAGGTATAAAGGATATTGGCAAGGTCCTCGTCCGAAGCGCGTGCGGTACGTTCTTCCACAACATCGTTATGGGGCAGGTCTTTGCCCAATGCGAGGAACTCATCATAATAGATGGATGTCTTGTCGCGGGGGTCGAGCACTACGTTGCGGTCGAAAATAATCAGTTTCTGCAAGGAGTGGCAGAAGCCGAACGCACTGAAGGCGGCGTCATACTGGAACTGCTCGCCTACGAAGAGGAAGCGTATCTGTGCGTCGTTAATGATGTATTGCGCCTGTGCCGAAGAGCTGGTGGCATACAGCGGTATAGTGACCAGACGATTGGCGAAAGCTGCAAAATCGGTGAACAGACATTCCGGTTTATTTTGTGAAAAGATACCGATATTTCGTTGTTCCTCCACACCCAACGCCACCAGAGCGTTGGCAGCCTGCCGTACTGTTTGAGAGAATTTATTCCAAGTGATGGGTATCCATTGTGATGTTTCATAGTCCCTGTATTTAAGGGCTACTTTGTCTCCATACTTCTCTGCCTGACGATGTACCATGACAGACAAATGATGATAAGTCATATCTTTAATAAATTGGTAAATATGGGTACAAAGGTATTAGTTTTATTTGAAACTATCTTCCTTTTTCAGGATTTATCCGTAAGTTTGCGGAGTAATAATGAATTATATAACCGATCCCGACAATGACAAACGACGTACAGACTTTAGTTTCCGAAGCAACCGGATTGCTCAAATCATTGATAGCCATTCCTTCCTTGAGCCGCGAAGAAGAGCAGGCCGCCGACTTCCTGCAGAACTACATCGAGATGCAGGGAATGGCCACTGGAAGAAAGGGCAACAATATATGGTGCCTGAGCCCGATGTTCGACCTGCAGAAGCCTACACTGCTGCTGAACTCGCACCTCGACACTGTGAAGCCCGTAAACGGATGGCGGAAAGCCCCGTTCAACGCAGTGGAGGAGAACGGCAAGATCTACGGTCTGGGAAGTAACGACGCCGGCGCAAGCGTGGTCGGCCTGCTGCAGGTGTTCCTGCAACTTTGCCGCACCACACAGGCGTACAACCTGATTTTCCTTGCTTCCTGCGAGGAAGAAGTATCGGGCAAGGGCGGGATAGAGTCCGTATTGCCGCAGCTGCCTCCCATACAATTCGCCATTGTGGGTGAGCCCACCGAGATGCAGCCCGCCATTGCCGAGAAAGGCTTAATGGTGCTGGATGTCACTGCCTACGGACGTTCGGGGCACGCCGCCCGTAATGAAGGAGACAATGCCATATATAAGGTATTGGACGACATTGCGTGGTTTCGCGACTACCGCTTCCCGAAAGAGTCTCCCTTCTTGGGCCCGGTAAAGATGAGTGTCACCATGGCAAATGCCGGAACGCAGCACAATGTCATCCCCGACCGCTGCACGTTTGTCGTAGACATCCGCAGCAACGAATGTTATACCAATCAGGAGCTTTTCGACGAAATACGGAAACATATCTCCTGCGAAGCCAAAGCCCGCTCGTTCCGCCTGGGCTCTTCACACGTTTTGCCGGACCACCCGCTGGTGCGGAAGGCCGTTGCTTTGGGACGGGTGCCCTTCGGCTCTCCCACACTGTCCGACCAGGCACTGATGCCGTTCCCGTCCATGAAAATGGGACCGGGCAAAAGCAGCCGTTCACATACTGCGGACGAATTTATCTTTGTAAAAGAGATAGAAGAAGCCATTACGCTGTATCTTGAATTGCTGGACGGGGCGGAGATTTAAGCTTCACCCGTTTTCGTTCCCTTTTTCCCGCAGGGCATTTCCAGTTTCAACGGGATAAACTATCAGTTTCCCTCATTGAAACTCCCGGTATGTTGCTTTTATCTGTTCAGCCAGGGTTCGGGATTCAGTTTCTCCTTTTCCCGGCGCAACTGGAAGTGGAGTACAGTGCGTCCGCCGTCGGCTCCGTCGGAGAATACCTGCCCGATGGCCTGCTTGGTGGTGACTGTGTCGCCCTGCTTCACCAAAGCGGAAGAGAGGTTGCAATAGACGGAAATATATGCCCCATGGCGGATAAGGATATTGAACAACCCGTTCAGCTTGAATACGGCCGCCACCTTACCGTTGAAAATGGCGCGGGCCTGTGCTCCCGGCCTTCCTTGAATGTCGATGCCTTTATTGTCCAGCTTGACGTTGCGCAACCCTTCCACCGCATACTGCCCGTAATGGCTGGTTATGATGTAAGCCCCGCTGATGGGCATAGGCAGCTTACCGCGGTTATTGGCAAAATCGCCGGACAACTCGCGGTCGGCCTTGCTCATGGTATAAGTCTCCAAAGGAGCAGCCTTTGTTTTGGATGCACCGGAAGCCGTAGCCGACTTGTCCGTCTTCGCACCGTCCTTCTTGCGTGCGGCAGCTTCGCGACGGGCTTCCTCCGCCGCACGTTTGCGGGCTTTCTCTATCTCTTCGGCAATGAGGCGGTCGATGCGCGCATTGAGCTGATTGGCTTCGCGGCGTTTTTTGGCAATCTCGTTTTGCAAACCGCGCTGCTTCTTCTGCAAGCTGGTGACAAGCGTACGTTTCTCCTTCTCCTGCTTTTCCAGCTTCATCTTCTCGGATTCACGCTCCTTCAGCAGATCGGCTTTTGCAGCGCGTACCTGCCTGAGTTCCGCTTTCTTCTTATTCACCTGCTCCTGCTTTTTCAGTATCTCCTCACCCTGCAAACGCTGATAGGTGGCATACTCGCGCACATAGCGCAAGCGGCGATAAGTCTGCGCCAGACTTTGGGCAGAGAAAATAAACATCAGCTTCTCCTCAATGGAGCGGTTCTTATAAAGGTATTGGACAGAAGAGTCGTATTTCCTTTTCTTGTCCTTCAAATCACGCTGCAACTGCCCCAACTGACGCTCCAGCGATGACAGTTCGCGGTCTATCGCCTCCACATCCTTATTGATGGTGAGGATGTAGCGCTTACGCTCTTCTATCTGCCCCGTCAGGGCGGCAAGCCCATTCAACTGGCTGCTTACAGTCTTCTTTGTAGTTTTCAGAAGTGTCTCCGACTCGGTAATCTGCTTTTGCAAAGCACCGCGCTTGCTCTCCAGCTCCTTAATCAGCCTGTTGGACTGTGCAAGAAGCGGAAAAACCAGACAGAAACAACTTATAAAAATACAAAGCAAACGTCTCATAAGCTCATCAGCATTTCTAATATTTCACTTAACTCGACTTCCGTATATTTCGAAGACAACTCAGTGGGCGTCAGGGAAAACGGACCGTAGGAAAAGCCGGACAACTCCACCCTGCCTTTCTCCAAAGAAGGAATACCCAACTCCTTCCCTGTCAGCTCCCTCTTTCCTTTGGGCTTGGAAGCATCGAACAGGATCTTCTCCAAATGGGCAAAATCCGCCTTCTTCGGCAATACATCCTTCAGTTCCTTACGGGTAGCCCGCACATAGCGTTTGCCCATACGGTCCACCAGCAATATCTCTTCGGGCGTCACCTCCATGCGCGCCACTTCCGTACGTATGATAGGCATCAAGAACGAGAGCTGCATCCGCTCGCCGCTTATCAGCTTCATCGTGCCGTTTACGGTGAAAACAGCGTCTTTGGAAGGAATCGTCAACCGTACTTTAGAAGACAGGTAACGGGCGCTCTCAGGCAATTTGGACGTCTCCGCCTTACGGGAAGTCTTACACCCCGTCAGACAACAGAGGAAGAAAAGGAGAAAGAGCAGTATCTTACTATTGGATTTTACTTGTTTCATCGTCTTATCACTTTTTATTGGTCACCGACATATACGTCGTTACTTATCACCGATATACTTCTTTTGCCGAATCTTCTGCTTCAGGGTTTTGGACTTGCTGCCTATCTCCAATGCCTGCTTCCAGTATTCCAAAGCTTTGTCCACATCACCCGTCATATAATAGATATCGCCACAGTGTTCCACAATTACGTCGCTCTTGCCGCCGTCATTCTTCATGGCGTCGTCTATATACAGGCGGGCTTCGGCATAATTGCCTTTCTCGAACAGAATCCAAGCGTAGGTGTCCAGATAAGTGGCGTTATCGGGTTCGGCCTTCACCGTCTTATAGCTCATCTCCTCCGCTTTATCCAGATTGCGGCGCTCGACGGACAGGTAATAAGCGTAGTTGTTCAACGCACCGATATTGGAAGGGTTGTACACCAACGCCGAATCATAAGCGGCATAGGCTTCCGTATTCAAATCTTTCGTATGGTAGGCATCGCCCAAAATGGAATAGAAGTCCGAAACAACCTCTTTCTTGCTCTCGTCTGTGGTGTGCGACAACGCTTTCCGGCAGACCGCAATCACGTCGTCGGTCCGTTCGGCCTGATTATAGGCAATGGCCAAATAGAAATAAAACTCCAGCATTTCAGGATTGGTCTCAACGCCGGCTTCGCACAGCTCGATGACGTCACCGTAATTTTCTTTCTTGACAGCCTCACCCAACAACATCATACGGGCAGCCGTATTGGTGGGGTCGATTGCCAACACCCGGCGCAATACGGGCAACGCTTCCTTGTTCATCCCCTTAGAAAGGAGGTACTGGGCATACAACATCGGTATCCCGGCATCGTCCGGCTCTTGTTCCAGAATACGGTCGAAAAGGCTGATGACCCGCGTACTGTCCCTGCCGTCCTGCTCATTCTGCACCACAAACTGCCGCATTACATTCATCTTCGTTTCCGAAGGCACTTTCTTGTTGAGCAGCAATGTGTCCAACTGCCGCTGATAGAGCTCTTTCTGCCCGGTAGCTTCATAATAGGAGGCAAGCGAATACATAGCCATTGCGTTATCCGGCTCTGCATCCAATACCTTACGGTATATGCCGTATGCTTCGTCTTTCTTCCCGTTCTGCATATAGACATCACCCAACACAACCTGATAGCGGGTGTCCATCGGATACTCCGCAACCAAGCTCTCTATCTCATGGAAAGCATTCTTATTGTCTTTCATTTGCAGGTAAATACGGAACTTCTCCATACTCAACTGCTCACTTTTGCCCATCTTCCCTTCAATCCGGTTCAGCGTGGCAATCACCTTATCGTATTGCTCCTGCCGATTGTAAATATCCAACAGGGCGTATAGAGGATCCAGCTTGTCGGTGAAACGTACAGACATATCTTCCAGCAACCGCACCGCCTTCTCCTTTTCATCCTGCTGCTGGTAGAGGTTCGCCAACCCTTGACTGTACCAGTAATTATCCGGATCATTTTCCACCGCCTTCTCCAACGCCGCCTGTCCCTGAGGCGCTTGTTTCAGGAACAGATAATATTGCGCCAGCTCATACAGAGCCGACGAAGCATTCGGATTGATTGTCAGGCAGTGCTGCAGCAAGTCGAAAGCCGCGTCATAATCTTTTTGTATCTTCAGGCGGGATGCTTCCAGAAAAAAATAATCGTACTTGCGCTGCTGCTCCGGAGTGAGTTCGGCCACAGGCTTCGCCGATAATGCCTTTGCCTGCTTACGGGACGTCCCGCAGGAAACAAGCAAGAAGCCTGCCACCAATAAGAATAGTCCTGTTTTCTTGTTCTTGAATATGCTCATTATCTATGTAAAATCAGATGGTATAAGTAAACTTCCGTTAATCACCAATCATTAATCACTTATAACTCATCACCAACTACACGCCCGTATGCCCAAAGCCGCCGGAACCGCGCTCCGTTTCGTCCAGCACATCCACTTCCTGCCATACGGCTTGCTCATGACGGGCTATTACCATTTGGGCTATCCGCTCTCCATCCTCAATCACAAATCTTTCCGAAGAAAGGTTCACGAGGATAATACAAATCTCACCGCGATAGTCGGCGTCGATGGTACCCGGAGAGTTGAGCACCGAAATTCCTTTCTTGATGGCCAAACCGCTACGGGGACGGATCTGCGCCTCAAACCCTGCGGGCAAAGCAATATACAGGCCGGTAGGAACCAAGCAGCGCTGCAACGGTTCCAGCACCATCGGCTCGGAAAGATTGGCACGAATATCCATTCCGGCAGACAGCTCGGTGGCATACGCAGGCAACGGATGTTTTGACTTATTTATAATTTGGACAGTCATGGCGTTAATTACGGATTAATTAAGATTACTATTACAAAAAAGACCTGCTAAGTCTACTCTACAACAGGGCTTCTTTCATTATAGAGGGCGAAAATAGTGATTTTGAAGCAAAATAATGATACATTTGCAGTTAAATAATCTGTTATTAATGCGAATCAGGAGTCGGACCGGACTCATTACCGGAAAGAAATGAGCTATAACCCGACAAGTGGCTCACATCACCAATTAATATAATTATCGTCATGGACTGGAATACCCTCATATCTGCCAAGCGATTCGGCCTGGAAGAATTTCACAAAGAACGCCACGAGAACCGTTCCGAATTTCAGCGGGATTACGACCGCCTTATCTTCTCCGCCCCTTTCCGGAGATTGCAGAACAAAACGCAAGTGTTCCCCTTGCCCGGAAGCATATTTGTCCACAACCGGCTGACACATAGTCTGGAGGTATCCTGTGTGGGCCGTTCGTTGGGCAACGATGTAGCCAAAGCCATCCTTGAGCGCCGTCCCGACCTGCAAAGCTCCTACCTGCCGGAAATCGGCTCTATCGTTTCCGCCGCCTGCCTCGCCCATGATCTGGGAAATCCACCCTTCGGCCACTCCGGCGAACGCGCCATCTCCACCTTCTTTTCGGAAGGAAAGGGCATGGCATTGAAAGAAAAACAGCCCAACGGAGAACAGCTGACCCTGGCGCAATGGGAAGACCTGACACACTTTGAAGGAAATGCAAATGCCTTCCGCCTGCTTACCCACCGGTTTGAAGGGCGTCGCAAAGGCGGCTTCGTCCTGACCTATTCCACACTTGCCAGCATCGTAAAATATCCCTTTTCATCGAGTTTGGCCGGAGAAAAGTCCAAGTTCGGATTCTTCACAACCGAAGAAAACAGCTTCCGGCGGATAGCCGAAGAACTGGGCATGAAGAAGCTGAACGACTCTCCGCTGAAGTATGCCCGCCACCCGCTCGTTTATCTGGTAGAGGCGGCAGATGATATCTGCTACCAGATGATGGACATTGAAGATGCGCATAAACTGAAAATCCTGACTACGCAGGAAACACAGGAACTGCTATTGTCCTACTTCCCCGACGAACGCAAGGCACACATACTCGACACTTTCAAGATTGTAAGCGACACCAACGAACAGATAGCCTATCTGCGCTCGTCTGTCATCGGACTGCTCATCGGCGAATGCACCCAAGCGTTCCTCAATAATGAAGCCCGGATTTTAGAAGGGGAATTTGAAGGCAGCCTCATCAAGCATATTTCGGAACGGCCTGCTGCTGCCTACAAGCACTGCGCCGAGGTCTCTTTCAAGAAAATCTACCGCTCACGCGACGTACTGGACATAGAACTTGCCGGTTTCCGCATCATCAGCACCCTGCTTGAGCTGATGATCGATGCAGTGTGCTCACCGGAAAAAACATATTCGCAGTTGCTCATCAACCGCGTATCCGGCCAATATAACATGAAAGCAACCGCGCTGTATGAAAGAATACAGGCGGTATTGGACTATATCTCAGGCATGACGGACGTCTTTGCGCTCGACCTCTACCGGAAAATCAACGGAAACAGTCTGCCGGCAGTATAAAATGCGGTTATCTGCTCGGAAAGAATATCTTATTCGCCCCGGAAGTCAGATTACATGCATCCGGCTCGTTCTCTATAAACGACTGTATATGCCGGATGCGCTTCTCTGCCAGAATCTCATCAACGGCGATTAAAATACCGGTTTCTTCCACATCACCGAAACCGTAATTAATAGCCGTACCGAACATACGCATGGTCGGGCTAAGGCTCATATATGCATTTACCAATGGCGGGATGTTATACCCCAATTTACGCACCTCACCATTAAGGATCTTGTAATCTTCCTTAAATGTATCCTTACAGAACAAAGCTGCCAGTTCCTTCTCGTCAGCTTCCAATTGCAGCGGTTTCATCGGAGTAATCAGGCTGTCTTTGTCCGCAAAATGCTTCTTCAGGAAATAAAGGATCATGTCACGCCCTTTGCGTATATAGCTGGGATACATGGTGACCTTTCCGAAGAAATATTTCACATTGGGCATAACCACCGTTAACGCACCCAAGCCGTCCCACAGATTATCCAGCGCAAACAGGCCTTTGCTGTCGCGGCGGGTGGACTGATATTCGAGCGTTACGAACGAACGCCCCAACTCAATGGTAGTGGGAAGATATTCCTTCAGGAACTTATCGGAGAAGTTAAACATGTGTGCAGTAGCCAGAATCGGTGCACCATGCTCGTCGAAACGTACATCCGTACCGAGAATATAACGGTAACCGCCTAATATCTCCTCTGCTTCTGGATTCCAGACAATCAACTGCTTATAGGGATTGTCCATGATATCGTATTCATCAATATCCATCGACATGCCCGTTCCGCCACCGGCAGCCCGAAATGCAATTTCACGCAGACGCCCGATTTCTTTCATCGTATTGGGTGAATCCTGAGCAGTAATAATGTATATCTGATTATTACTCTTGTTCGTCATGCGCAAGCGTTTGTCTTCCGTCAACTCCGCTTTCAGCAATTCTTTGCTGATCGGTGCAATTATATCTTCCATATTACTTTAATTGAGAATTGAGAGTTGAGAATAAATGTCCTCCGTATCAACTCCCGGTCTTCTATTTTAATTTTCAATTTATAATTTATACACGATATCTTTTACATACTGGGCCCATTGGGCAGGTGTCTTCGTCTTATCGAATGTTTGCCAGGGAATGGGCTTGCCTATTGTAATGGTAAATGTTTTATGGCGGTTCTTCAACATCTCATCCGCCAGATAAAGCATAGCAATATTAAACTTGATGCCCAACACTTTACAGAGGTTTGCCAAGTTGTAAAAGAAATTGGAATTACGTCCTTCAAAATGGATAGGTACCACATCACGATGCGCCTCCACACTCTTCACTATAAACGCCTTTTTCCAATCCAAATCGCGGATGACGCCATTCTGGCGGCGCGAACAAAGCCCGGCGGGAAACATGATAAGCTGATCGTCCGACGCGAACCCGGCCTCTACCATTTTCGGAAAATCCTTGGCCTGCTTACCGGTCTTATTAATAGGGATACAGAGGGGAGCCAGGCCATGCAGGTTCATAAGCAGGTCATTGACCATGTATTTCACCTTTCCACCGTAGTAGGTTCCAAGCACATAGCCCAATGCCACTCCGTCCTGACCGCCTAAAGGATGATTGGAAACAAATGTGTAAAGACCGTCTTTGGGCAGGTTCTCCTCACCTTTCACTATTAGCTTGGCATCCAGAAACTCCAGACAAGCCTGCAAGAACTCCACCCCTACCTTATCTTTCGACTCTTTCAGAAAGACATTCAATTCATCCTGATGAACGATGCGCTTCAAGTAAGACACGACAAACTTAGGGATATACTTTACATGCTTCGGAGCTTTTTCCCGAAGAATCCGATCAATGTCAATCAAAAATAAAGAGTCGTCAGCCATTCTTCTTATGATGAAATGATTGCGCAAAATTAACGCATCTTTTTAATTAAATGCAAATATTCG